>Ga0316605_10000128_pt1 | contig 71393 bp, 60 predicted proteins | sample OWC_soil_day20_n_FD_207666 | JGI IMG/M metagenome (GOLD analysis project Ga0316605, IMG submission 207666) | Wetland soil microbial communities from Old Woman Creek delta, Ohio, United States - OWC_soil_day20_noCT | ecosystem: Environmental > Terrestrial > Soil > Wetlands | place: USA: Ohio...
CACAGGCTGAGAGGGGACCGATCCAGGGGGGTTAAGCCCCAAGCGGGACCGATACCCAAATCAAATGCTTTGGTGACAATTCCTAGCCTGACAATGCGCACAAGAAAATGGCACTTGACATCAAAACACTGAATCGAATTACTCAGACAAACGCGTTTCAAAAACTGGATTTGCACCGCATATACATGAGTTTTCCCTTTTCAAGCGATGAGGCAATTCAATTAACGACGTACAATGTACCAAGTTAAAAGGACTCCATCTCTTAGCCTAAGTGTTTTTATATTTCTAAATATTTTATTACAACCAAACGCGAGTGCATTACGATTATCAATACTGCTTACTGTAGAATTGTTATTTTTTTATGATTCTTCTTAATGATAGATGCATCCACAGCAATACCCCTAACTCGCAGTCTCCTGAGTTCAGTCAAGTCATTCAAGGCGGAAAAATCTTTAACATCAGTGAACCCAAGATCTAATTCTTGAAGATGAATTAATCTCCGTAGCGGAGATAAATCTGTCACGACTGTATGGCTTATATCCAGCCGGCGAAGAGTCGTTAGTGCGGAAAGGGGTGAAAGATCTCGGACCCGCGATCCCCACAATCTTAATATCCTTAGATTTTTAAGATTGGCCAGGGGGGCCAAATCTTCGACCATTGTTTGGCTAATGTCAAGTTTTCGTAACTGAGGCAAATTGGCAAGAATCGAAATTTCACTCACACCGGTTTTATATAAATTTAAATCTCTAAGCCCTAAAAGGTTCGCCAAGGGGAGGATTGACTTGATACTCACCCTCCAGAGGTCAAGAGTTTGGAGGTTTTTTAGGCCAGCCAGTGGCCTTAAATCCTCGACGAGGGTATCCCCGATACTTAAATATTTTAGTTCCTGAAGGTTCATCAATGGCGAAAGATCAGTTATTTTTGTGTCTCTACATTCCAGCCCTTGAAGATGGAACAGATTTACCAGAGGTGTCAAATCATTAACCTGTGTTTTCCAGAGCCCAATATGGTTTAGATTTACAAGATTTTTCAGCGGGGATAAATCTTCAATTAAGGTTTCGCTGAAACGAACATTTTCCAGCTTGGTCAAATCCCTCAGTGGCGATAAATCGTGTACTTTTGTACCCCACATACTCAGATTTTCCAGATTGATAAGATCCTTGATTGGGGCCAGGTCTACAACATCTGTTTTATCTAAAATCAGTAATCGCAATTTTTGGAAATGCCCAATAAATTCTATATTGTCTATTGGAAGGCCAACCAAAGATAAAACAGGTGCTTGTTCATCTAACAAGCCAAACAACTGATCAACGCTTTCTCCAGACTTCAAAAGAGTAGTCAAAGGCACTGGATCTGTGGAAACTTTAAATTTTATATAATTTTGCATTATCCACATTTTCCCAGCCTTATTAATGTTTGACATGGGAATATGAGAATCAGCTAGAAGTCGGGCAAAGCATCTGGCTGCATGGAAGGGAGTGCTCGATTGCATGGAATTAGTTTTTTTATTAGGGATCATAGCTTCTAGTTGCAGGAAATCGGGGGGTTCTCCTGCTAGGCGACGAAAAATGGTTTCAGCTCTTCGATCTAACAGTTCAAACAGAAAAACCATAACTTCTAGCCATGTATCCTCGTTCAGGTATGAGCGAAGGTCTTCCAAGGATGGACCAGCCCCTGGGTCTACCCCACCCAAAGCAGCAAAAGCTCCATCGAGAATCGCCTCTTGCAGATAAGAGGCTGCATAGAATTCTTGAAAGGAGAGATGAACGAAGGCGTACTGATCGTTTCCCCTTGCCTGGAGTAAGCCACTTCTGCGAGTGCAATACTCCAAGAAAGCTTCGGCGGTTGGGTGGTCAGGGGCCCCAGCCTCCAAGGTCCACTGGAGCACCTCCGCTCTGGTAGCCAGGACACCATCACCTAATATTCCCTTTTTGGTCCGCTGTCGTCGCTGCTGGAGCCGATAAGCCACCTCAGCCAGCCAACGACTGGTTTCCTTGTGTCCATAATTTAGATGATGAAGCCCGGCAACTCTGCTCAGGCGCTCCAAATATGCCTCACTGATGTGTCGATAAAGGATTGCCCGGCCATCTGGTAGGCGAGCTTCTACTCGAAATATCAGTGCCATTAGAGTCAGAAGGGTCGGATTCCGACTTAGCCGCTGAAGGTCCGGGGTGGCCTGAACTGCCGATAGGAAGCCTTGTTCTTCCCGAAAAGCAACTTCGGGGCTGGATTCGTGCTCAAGATACCAGTTGTGAACAAAGGCAGTCACTCTGGCATGATCAAAAGGAATGACATAAGTACGTTTAAACAAGGTGTCAGGCAACAGTGATATTTCAGGAGTTTCATAGTTGACACGACCAACTTTCCCAATGGACCTACCGATTTTTACGCGGACATCTTCGGACTGTTGCTCGATTAATTGACAGTCACCTGATAGCAAATCAAGGCTTTCAGCTGCAAGTCCCCCACCGTGCATTGGGAGTTGATCATAGCCCACTATCCTAGAGGTGCAGATCCATCGGCAGCGGGGATAGCGTCTTATCCCATCAAAGATGGCGCGCCGCAAGGCTCGTCGTGTTTCGATGCTCCCCAGTTCATCCACGCCGTCGATAAGCAATAAGGCCTGCCCTAGTTCCAGCAATCGAACCACTCTGTCCCGAACCGCCTCTAGCTGGTGACCCACATCTTGACGGAAGAATCGATTAAGAAGCGCGTCCCATGAATCCTCCTTTGGGCTAAGTTCCAGATCGCGAAGGAAAAAGGGGAGAGGCAGGAGTGGGCCAAGTTTTTTTGCCAGTGGGCTACGGTTCTTCGTACTAAATTGGCTTGCAACCCACTTGGTTAGGGTACTTTTGCCTGACCCAGGGTCCCCAAGCACGAGCAATCGAGGGCATTGAAATACAGCCTCAGAAGCAAGCCAGGTACCTCCTCCTTCATTTCCTCCGGGCGTAGGGGGCTCTTGGTCTGGGCTTAACCATTCCGGGCCCAGAACAGGCTCGACAAATAGATCTTCCATCCGTCGATCTGGCACCTCGCGCAGAGTAAGCCCAACGAAGCGAATTGTCCCGAGTTGCCAATTGACAGCCCTTAAATAGGCCTCGAATGTCTGGTCGCCGAGGATGTCCTCGAAGGAGGCCTTATCAGGTTCGCAATAAGGAGGCGGGATGGGAAGAGGTGGCTGAGACATACGAATTAAAGGTAACGTGCGCAGCGAGCGGCATGCGTCTGCTTTTCGTTTTCGTCTTCATCCACTGCCCGGATCAGCATAGGTTGAACCCAGAGGACAGAAGCATCAGAAGGGTCCTTGTATGTCTGCATTAGCGTTCGTTCGCTACGTTCAGAGGCGCTAACCAAGTATGGGACACCAAGCCCTGAAGTGGCCATCGCCATCGCTGTGGCCTGGAATTTATCATCATATTTCAAAGCGATCAAATCTGCAGTCACCCAGTTCCACACCGTCTGAAAAAAAGAAACGCCATAAAACTGCCAGAGCCGATAAAGGTCAGGCGCTCCTTGAGTTAGAAATGCCATGAATACCAATGCTCGGGCTTCTTGCAAGCCTTCCCCTTCCAAAGGAAAGGACTGGTCGTTCCATATTCGGTGATGGAGAACTAAGATTGCATTGGCTAGGGCTTTTAAACGCCGGGGATTCGGAGGTAATGGTTGATCAATTCTAGTAACATAAAAAATTGCATTCTGAACCGGCTCAGGTAGGGCTAGTAGGTGACACCTCAGAAAAGCAGCTGGGTCAGAAACAGACGGTAAATTCCAAATCGTTTGGCATATTTTTTCCATGTACGCCGCCGCACGCATTGTGTCTGGGGTCCTCTCCCTCATCTCCTTTGAAAACTCGCAGGCAATAGCATCTTCCACAATACGTTTATTCATTCCAATTACAAAAACACAGTGATTGAGGTTGAGGTATAACTTCAAGCCCTCCAACAGCCGGAACGCAGCCCCCCGTTCACATCGGTCCAAGTCGTCAATCATCACAACCAATCGAGGACTTCCAGCCGCATGAGATGTGTCGAGGCTCTCCAGAACTGCCGAAATTGCAGAGTCGAGTAGGTTTCGGATCTGGTCAGCAGAAAGCTGTTCAACAAGTCGCTCTTTTTCCCACTCCCTTCCTGCCTGTTCCACCTTACTGGCCTGAAAACCAATGGCCTTTGTGACTTCCTCAATGGACAGGAGGGCTCCTCTGATAGTTACCGAGGTCAGCTTCTCAATCCCCCCTTTGGCGAGAGCCAGAGCCCCTAGTTCGCGCCGTATCTCTTGGAGAAGCGCGATCACAGGCGCGGATTCGTTCTGATACCTCCAGGCTTCAAACCAGACAACCTTACAAGGGTATTCGCAATTCGGGATCTCAAGCGCTGCTCTAGCTTGAAGCATAAAACTGGTTTTGCCTTGTCCCCAATCGCCATGAATGCCGAAAACGATAGGCATTTGGCAGTTCTGGATAGCCCCTACCACCTGATTGAGTAGCTGCTCCCTCCTCAAGAGGTCTGGGTGCCCCTCATCCGGCAGAAATGGTTGATCAGAATGTAGCTCATTCATTTAATTTATTCCTCATCGTTTACCCTCAGGTTATCCATTCACCAAACCCGCGGCTACTCCCTTCTGGGTTCACACCCGCTCCCGGCGACGCCAACCCCTCTGAGCATCGGCCTGCGTTTAAGCATGGAGGCAAAAACCGGAGGCCGGGGCAGTTCACGTGTCTAGTCGAAAATCCCCTTCGGCGTGACCTACTGGCTCACGGTGTGGTCCGAGATGAAGCGCATCTGGCCCACCTGCTTAATGAGAACGCGCACTAGTAGCACGAGGTCCGCACCCATCTCGGACTCAACTAGGATTCCCCGTTTGGGTGTCCGCACGCGATGAGGCCCAACGAATCGGCTTGGGTGGTGCCTCTTCCAAGTTGCGGTGGACTTCACCCTCGCTGCTGGCCGGACAGACCCGGCCTAAACGACTTGCTCCAACACGAGTGACTCGTCGTCTGGTTCAGCCAAAGGCCCAAATCGTCGCAGGGTTTGAGTCTGTCTTGGGTTCCCAACGAGCTTGAGGATGGGATCTGCCGGTGCGATTCAGACCTTGAATCGGGCTTCCTCACAAGGATTTCACCCTCGGAATTAGCCTGGCCATCGAACCTCGCTGGCCCAGATGAGGATTTGGCTAGCCAAAAGGTCCGACCAAGTCCCTCCCCCGCTGTAGGCCCGCGGTAGGCCCAAGGAAAAGGCCACCTGGTCAAGGTGGCCTTAGTGCTTGGTTTTGTTGGCTCCGGAGGAGGGATTTGAACCCCCGACCTAGTGATTAACAGTCACCCGCTCTGACCCCTGAGCTACTCCGGAAAGGGCAAGGGTCCATTCTACCGGATGGGCGCGGGGATTCAAGCGCCAGGCTTGGGGACCTGTGATCCCGGTCGGTCCTCAGCTCCGCTGGAGCTCCATGAGCACCTGGCGGGCGGCGGCCTTGAGGGTGTCGATGACGCCGGTGCCCACGTTGGCCACGGCCTCAATCATGGGCTCGTTCCGGAACCGGAGGAGGCGCTCCATCTCGGACACGGGGGCCGCCGAGGGCATGTCCCGCTTGTTGAGCTGGAGGACGTAGGGAATCGAGCGGATGTCGAACCCGTTTTCCTTGAGGTTGGTGGCCAGGTTCGCGATGGATTCGATGTTGGCCTCCATCCTGGCCCGTTGGCTGTCCGCGACGAAGATGATGCCGTCGCAGCCGCGGAGGATGAGCTTCCGGCTGGCGTCGTAGAAGACTTGGCCGGGCACCGTGTAGAGATGGAACCGGACCTTGAAGCCCTTGACCGTGCCCATATCGAGGGGCAGGAAGTCGAAGAACAGGGTACGGTCAGTCTCGGTGGCGAGGCTGACGAGCTTGCCCCGCTTGTCGGGGTTGGCCTGCTCGAAGATCCACTGGATGTTGGTCGTCTTGCCGCAGAGCCCGGGCCCGTAGTAGACGATTTTGCAGTTGATCTCTCGCGACGCGTAGTTGATGAAGGTCATGGCGCGCCCCGAGGATCAATCGCCAAAGAGGCGGTCGATGTCTTCGTCGGTGATCTCGGAGAAGGGGCTTTCAAAGCGGCCACCCGCATCGGATTCCTTCTGGGCGCGTTGTTCCACCTGGTCGAAGATTTCCTGAAGTTCCTTGCTGGCCTTCTTCACCCGGAGACGCACCAGGGCGAGGCTGGAGTTCTGGTCGAAGATCACGACCAGGATGCCGCGCTTGCCCACGATGGAGATATGCAGGTTGTCCTTCTCGCCCTCATGGAAGAGGAGGCTGAATTCCTTCTCCCCGATAAGCTTGGCCAGGCCATCGGTGGCGGCCACATTGCCAGCGGTCAGCGAGGCGAGGCTGGTGGCGTCGATGCTCTTCACATCCCCGGCCGCGGCAATCTGCTGACCGTTCTTGTCCACCAGGAAGACCACCTTGGCGGAGGCGTCCTTTTCGAGGCGTCCGATGATCTCCTGGAGGAGCTTGTACTCCTCCTCAAACAACATGAGATCAAGCTTCGCCACGATCGCCTCCGGGGGGATTGCAAGCTGAGGATACCGCACTTTTCAGTAGGTCCCCGCGCCCGTACCGCCGCTGACCACGGCGACCGAGGCCGAGAGTCCCAGGCGCGTGGCACCGGCAAACACCATCCCGCGGGCGACCTCGTAGGTGCGGATGCCGCCGGAGGCCTTCACGCCCACGCTGGAGCCCACCACCCGGCGCATGAGCGCCACATCCGCCTCGGTGGCCCCGCCGGTGGAGAAGCCCGTGGAGGTCTTCACGAAATCCAGCCCCGCGTCCCGGGCGAGCTCACAGGCCCGGGTCTTCTCGGCGTCGTTGAGGAGGCAGGTCTCCAGGATCACCTTCAGCACCGCCGGGGCCGGAACGGCGGCCCGCAGGGCCTCCAGGTCCCGCCGGACCGCGTCCCAGTCGCCACCCTTGGCCGCGCCGATCGCCAGCACCATGTCCACTTCCTGGGCGCCGTCCCTGAGGGCGGTCTCGGCCTCGAAGGCCTTGGCCCGGGCGGCGGAGGCCCCGAGGGGGAAGCCGACCACCGTGCAGGTGCGCACCGGGCTGCCCTTCAGGAGGCTCGCCGCGAGGGGGACCCAGAGGGGATTGACGCAGACCGAGGCGAAGCCATGGGCGAGGGCCTCCCGGCAGAGCACCTCCACCTGGGCCCCGGTGGCATCGGCCTTGAGAAGGGTGTGGTCGATCAGGGGGGAGAGGTCCCAGGGTCCCTCTTCAGGCTGGATCTTGGCCAGGGGGCGGTGGTGGAGGCCGCGTTCGTCCCGGAACAGGGCGTAGCCCTCCGTGCTGCCCAGGAGCTGGGTCACGCCGGGCTTCGGGGAGGCCGGGGCCCGGTGGCGGATTTCGGACGTGAGGTCGAGCAGGGGATCGAGCATGGAACCATGATGGCCGCAGGGGCCCGCCGACGGAACGACGTACGCGAAAAAGCGGGCCAAAGCCCGCTTTTCCTGAATCAGATGAAGCCGCTTACTTCTTGGCTTCAGCCTTCTTCTCAGCCTTCTTCTCTTCCTTCTTGGGCTCGGCCTTCTTCTCGGCCTTCTTCTCTTCGGCGTTCATGGCCTTCTTCTCGGCGGCGGGAGCGGCCTCGGCCTTCTTGGCAGCCTTCTTCGCCTTCTTGGCCTTCTTCTCGGCCTTGGGGGCGTCGGCCTTCTTCTCTTCGGCGGTCAGGGCCTTCTTGGCCTCGGCGGCGGGAGCGGCTTCAGCCTTCTTGGCAGCCTTCTTCGCCTTCTTGGCCTTCTTCTCGGCCTTGGGGGCGTCGGCCTTCTTCTCTTCGGCGGTCAGGGCCTTCTTGGCCTCGGCCTTCTTCTCGGCCTTCTTCTCTTCCTTCTTGGGCTCAGCCTTCTTCTCGGCCTTCTTCTCTTCGGCGTTCAGAGCCTTCTTGGCCTCGGCCTTCTTCTCAGCCTTCTTCTCGACCTTCTCAACCTTCTCGGCCTTCTTCGCTTCAGGCTTCTTGGCCTCTTCGGCGAAGACGGGGCTGATCAGAGCGGCGGCAACGAGCAGCGCAGCAAGCTTCTTCATGGGGGTTCTCCCTGGGGTGATCCGGCACGGCCGGAAGTGCCAGGGTTTAAGCAGGCTTTACGCCAAAGGGTAAGATGAATCTAATTAATTACTTGTAATCCCAAGATCATCCAAAATCATGTGGTGTTCTGCAACTTGTAGCAGGGTGCGACGGCCACGGGGCAAAACGGCGGATCACTCCCCGTCGTGGAACCCGTAGCGCTTGAGCTTCCGGTAGAGGGTCGTCCGATCCACGCCCAGAATCTCGGCAATGCGCTGTTTTTCCTTATGTCTTCCAACCAGCAGCTGGATGTACCGACGCTCGAGCTCATCCAGGGAAGGCCAGTCCTCGATGAGGGTCGGCAGGTCCTCGTTCGACTCGGGCCGATGCAGGGTCCGCCGCAGCACATCCGCCTGGATTTTCGCCGGGAGGTCGTCCACGGTGATCTCGCGCCCGCGGCTCAGCTGGGTCAGGTTCTCCACGGCATTGCTCAGCTCGCGCACGTTCCCCGGCCAGGAGTAGGCCTCGAGCACCCGGCGGGCATCCGGGTGCACCTGGTACGTCTGGTTGTCCTTCTGGCCGAACTCGGACAGGAAGTGATCCAGCAGGGCGGGAATGTCCTCCCGGCGGTCCCGGAGCGGCGGGACGGCCAGTTCCACCACGCTAAGGCGGTAGTAGAGGTCCTCCCGGAAGCTCCCGGCCTTCACCATCACCTGCAGGTCGCGGTTGGTGGCGGCGATCACGCGGGAATCCACCTTGATGGTCTTGTTGCCGCCCACGCGCCGGATCTCCTGCTCCTGGAGCACCCGCAGCAGCCGCACCTGGAAACTGGGGCTGGTCTCGCCGATCTCGTCGAGGAAGATGGTGCCGCCGGAGGCTTCCTCGAACAGGCCCGGCTTCTCCCCGATGGCGCCCGTGAAGGAGCCCTTCACGTGGCCGAAGAGCTCCGATTCCAGCAGGGTCTCAGTGAGGGCGCCGCAGTTCACGGCCACGAAAGCGCGGTCGCGGCGGTCGCTGGACAGGTGGATGCTGCGCGCCACCAGCTCCTTGCCCGTGCCACTCTCGCCGGTGATGAGCACGGTCGCGCGGCTGTTCTGCAGGCTGGCGATGGTCTTGTAGACGGTCATCATGCGCGGGCTGGAGCCGATCATCAGGCTGCGCTTGCTCTTGGGCGTCGCGCCGTGGGCAGTGCTCTGCCCGCTGGTCTGCCGTCGGGCCAGGGCCCGGGACACAAGGGCCTTCAGTTCCTCGTTGTTCCAGGGCTTGCTGAGGAAGTCGAAGGCCCCTTCCCGAACGGCTTCGATGGCCGTCTCCAGCGTGCCGAACCCCGACAGGAGGATGGTGTCCACGCCCAGGGGCTTGGCTTCCCGCAACAGGTCGAGCCCATCCTTCTTCGCCTCCAGGTTGATGTCGGAGAGCAGCAGGTCGAAGGGATCCTTGTGCAGCAGCTCGATGGCCTTGTCCGGATGCGTGGCCTTGGTGACCTCCAGCCCCATCGTGCCCAGCAGCTCCTCGAGGAACTCGCAGGTCTCCTTGCTGTCATCCACCACAAGCACGCGGGCCATCACTACCCCCTGGGAAGAAGGTATCCCAAACCTCCCCTGCCGGGCGTATGCTCGGGGCATCCTTCCACGGAGAAATCCATGCGATACCTATTGGCATCAGCCGTTTCCCTGCTCCTGTCCGCCTCCGCGCTGCTGGGCTCGGATCTGACCATCACCAGCGCAGTCACCGGCAAGGGCGCCCTGGCCAAGGATGGGGTTCAGACCCAGTACTTCAACGCCAGCAAGATGCGCGTCAACCACGCCGGATCCAAGCTGGACAGCATGGTGGACTACGGCCAGGAAGTCATCTTCAGCATCGACCACGGCAAGAAGGTCATCACCAAGATGACCTTCAAGGACATGCAGGAGGCCATGCAGTCCATGGAAGAACAGATGGCCGGCATGCCGGAGATGGTCACCCGCATGATGTTCGGCGACGTCGCCGAGGTGAAGGTCGAGCAGCTGGGCCCCGACACCGTCATCGGCCGGCCCTGCAAGAAGGTGCGCATCACCCTCGGGAAGATGGTGCAGGAACTCAGCCTGGATCCCTCCATCCAGATCCCCGTGAAGGATTACGCCAAGGCCATGTCCATGCTGAACCGCATGCCGGGCCAGGCGGGCCTGCTCTTCAAGCGGGTCTACCAGGAGACGGCCAAGCTCAAGGGCACGCCCCTGCGCACCCGCGTCACGGGCCTCATGGGGATGGACGTCACCACCGAAGCCACCGCCGTCTCCACCGCCCCCCTCCCCGAGTCCACCTGGGCCCTGCCCGCCGGCTACGCCATGAAGGACGGGGGCAAGGAGATGAAGGACGCCATGAAGGGCAAGCGTTGATGCCCCTGTTCCCTCGAACGGAGCGGTAGACTGGACGGGGCCCCTCGCGGGGCCCCTTCCCTTGGCTCCCCTTCCCCTGGATGACCCCGATGAGCACCCAACCTTCCTTCGATGACGGCCTGGATCGCCTGGAGTCCCTGGTCCAGCAGCTGGAATCCGGCAGCCTCAGCCTGGAGGACGCCCTGGCCCGCTTCGAGGAAGGCGTGCAGCTGAGCCAGGCCCTGCAGAAGCAGCTGGCCGAGGCCCAGCGCCGGGTCGAGGTGCTCAAGGCGGGTCTGGGCGGCGAGTACCGCGCCGATCCGCTGGACGACGCCAAGGCCCCCCGCTGAAAGCGCCGGGATGACGAACGCCTCCGCCCCCGCCGAATCCGCCCAGGTCAAGGCCGACCTGGATCGCCTGCTCCCCCGCCTCGACGCGGTCCTCACCCGGGCCTTCCAGGGGGGCGAGGCCGCCCGCCTGGGCGAGGCGGTGCGCTACAGCCTGGAGGCCGGCGGCAAGCGCGTGCGCCCCGTGCTCTGCCTCCTGGCCTGCGAAGCCGTGGGCGGCACCGTGGACCAGGCCCTGCCCGGCGCCCTGGCCCTGGAATACGTCCACACCTATTCGCTCATCCACGACGACCTGCCCGCCATGGATGACGACGACCTCCGCAGGGGGCGGCCCACCAACCACAAGGTCTTCGGTGAAGGGCACGCCATCCTCGCGGGCGACGCGCTGCTCACCGAGGCCTTCGGCGTGCTGGCCGCCGCGGACCTCGAACCGGTGCGCCGGGCCGAAGCGCTGGCGCTGCTGGCGGAAGGCGCCGGCTGGCGCGGCATGGCCGGCGGCCAGGCCCTGGACTTGGAGGGGGAAGCCCTCGCCGAGTACGACCTGAACCACCTCCGCCTCATCCACCGCCTGAAGACCGGCGCGCTGCTCCGGGCCTCCCTCGAGATCGGCGCGGTGCTCGGCGGCGCCTCGCCCTCGGAACGGCAGTCCCTCCGGGCCTACGGCGAAGCCATCGGGCTCGCTTTCCAGATCCAGGACGACATCCTGGACGCCACCGCCACCGACGCGGATCTGGGCAAGCGGGCCGGAAAAGATGCCGGCAGGGGTAAGATCACCTACCCCTCCCTCCTGGGCCTGGAGGGCGCCCGCAAGGCCCTGAGCGAAGCCACTGAGACCGCCCTATGTCATCTAGCATCCCTTCCCAACCGGAATTCCTTGGCAGCCTGGGCGCGATACCTGGCGCTGCGGGCCAAGTAGGAAGCCGCGTGAACAAGCCCGAAAGCCCCTATCCCCTGCTGGACTCCCTCTCGGCGCCCCAGCAGATCCGCCATTTCTCCCCCGTCCAGCTGGAGCAGCTGGCCGCGGAGGTGCGCGCCTTCCTCATCGCCTCCGTCTCCGAGACGGGCGGCCACTTCAGCTCGAACCTCGGCACCGTCGAGCTGACGGTGGCCCTCTTCCACCACTTCGACTTCCTGAAGGACCGCATCGTCTGGGACGTGGGCCACCAGGCCTATCCCCACAAGATCCTCACGGGCCGGAAGGACCGCTTTCCCACCCTGCGCATGCACCACGGCCTCTCGGGGTTCCTCAAGCGCGACGAGAGCCCCTACGACCACTTCGGCGCGGGCCACGCCAGCACCAGCATCTCCGCGGTGCTGGGCATGGCCATGGCGCGGGACCTCCAGAAACAGGAACACGCCTGCATCGCCGTCATCGGCGACGGCTCCATGACCGCCGGCATGGCCTTCGAGGCGCTGAACCAGGCCGGCTACCTGGAGACGAAGAACTTCCTGGTGATCCTCAACGACAACGACATGAGCATCAACCCCAACGTGGGTTCGCTCCAGGGCTACCTCAACCAGATCATGTCGGGCCAGTACTACCACCGGTGGCGCGACCGCATCGAGCACGCCATCAAGGCCATTCCGCTGGAGGGCCTCAGCAAGGGTGTGGCCAAGGCCGCCAAGTGGAGCGAAGAGAGCTTCAAGCGCCTCATGGTGCCGGGCCTGCTCTTCGAGGATCTCGGCTTCCGCTACATGGGCCCCGTGAACGGCCACGACGTGAACGCCACCTCCAAGGCCCTGCTCGAGGCCAGGGAGAAAATGAAGGACGGCCCGGTGCTGCTGCACGTGCAGACCAAGAAAGGCTACGGCTACGAGCCCGCGGTGCAGGATCCGCTGAAATGGCACGGCGTCACCGCCTTCGATGCCGAGGCCGGCGAGATCATCAAGGTGCAGGGCGATCCCGCCAAGCCCGCCCCGCCCAGCTACACCAGCGTCTTCGGCAAAACGCTCGTCGAGCTGGCGAAGACCGACGAGAAGATCGTGGGCATCACCGCCGCCATGCTGGACGGCACGGGCATGAACCTCTTCAAGAAGGCCTTCCCCGACCGCTGCTTTGATGTGGGCATCGCCGAGCAGCACGCGGTCACCTTCGCCGCCGGACTCGCCGCCCAGGGCATGCGCCCCGTGGCGGCCATCTACAGCACCTTCCTGCAGCGGGGCTTCGACCAGGTGGCCCACGACGTCTGCATCCAGGATCTGCCCGTGACCTTCGCCCTCGATCGCGCCGGCATCGTGGGCGCCGACGGCCCCACGCACCACGGCCTCTACGACCTGGCCTACCTGCGCTGCCTGCCCAACATCGTGCTGATGGCCCCGAAGGACGAGAACGAGCTGCGCCGGATGCTCATGACCGCCCTCTACTGCGGCCATCCTGCGGCGCTGCGCTATCCGCGCGGCAACGGCCTCGGCGTGGTCATGGAAGATCCCCTCACCGCGCTGCCCGTGGGCAAGGGCGAGCTGCTCCGCGAAGGCGACGGCCTCCTGCTCTGCGCCCTCGGTTCCATGGTGGATCCGGCCCTGAAGCTGGCGGACAAGCTCGCGGGGGAGGGCCTCTCCTGCGCCGTCATCAACGCCCGTTTCGTCAAGCCCCTTGATGCGCCACTCATCCTCGAGTGGGCCAGCCGTTGTCGGGGCGTGGTCACCCTCGAGGAGGGCTGCGCCCCCGGCGGGTTCAGCGGGGCGGTGGCCGAGGCCCTGGCGGACGGGGGCCTGCTCCGGCCCCTCCTGCGCTGCGCCGTTCCTGACCATTTGGTCCACCATGGGGATCCCAAGCGGTTGCTTGAAGAAGAGGGCCTGAGTCTCCCGATGCTGGAAACGCGGATTCGGGATTTCGCGCGCGCCCTGTAAGTAAAACCTTGCAGAAACTCCTGGAAATTCCTATGGTTGGTCCCAACCCATAAACGCCTGTGGACCTTTCCCCGAGGATTCCGTGAGGATGCTCCCAATCCGCGTATCCGTTCTGAGCGCCTTGCTCGGGCTGTCGACCCTGGCCCTGACCGCCCAGGGCTGGGATGCGGCCCGCCAGGCCCGGAGCTGGGCGAAGCAGGACAAGGATGACTCCTTCACCTTCTTCGACCCCGCCACGCGGACGCTTCACACCTGGTCCCGCGACGGCGGCATCCTCGCCAGCATTCCCACCGCGAAGATCGACGGGCCCCCTGAGCGCTGGGCCATTGATCCCCGCAACAACGCCTGGATCGCCCACGGCACCGACCTCACCCAGCTGGATCGCAACGGCCGGAACGTGACCAGCAGCCGTCTGCCGGCCGAAGTGGGCGACATCTGCTGGGATCCCAAGGGCCTCGTGCTCTCCTACCGGGCCTCGGAGCCCTACCTGGAGAAACGCGACTTCAAGGGCTCGGTGCTATGGACCTTCGGCGCCAAGCCCGCCAAGGGCGACGGCCCTGCGCCCCAGAACCGGCGGACCATCGTCATGGACGACTCCGGCAAGATCCTGATGGCCGATGGCAATACCCTGAACCTTTCGATCCTCGACGGAGAGACAGGCCGCAAGCTTTCAGAAACCAACTTCCGCCTTCCCGGAGGCCAGCCCGCCCCGCTGCTGGAAGGTTCCGCCCTTGAGCGGGATGCCCTGGCCATCTGGCCGGGCAAAGGCGTGGTCTTCGCCGCAGTGAAGGCCAGCCAGATCCCCGCCGCCCTCCGGGAGACCTTCCAGGGCCTGGTGCTGGCCCGGCTGGATCTGGTGCAGTCCCGCCTGGAATTCATCCCCACCGGCCTGGACGAGGGCCACCTGCTGGTCGGCGTGCTCGATGCCGATGCCGTGTTCGTCAGCCCCCGGGGCGGCCTGATGCTGGTGAAGGTGAAGTAGACCCTAGCGAGCCAGGCTGAACACGCGCTCGCGGTCCAGGTAGGGGATGGTGCGCCAGGTGCTGGTGGGCGTCGGGTTCAGCGCGGGACGGCTCAGCACGTACTCGAGCAGGAGGTTGCGCAGCGAGGCGCGGGTGACCAGTTCCGGCGCGCCATTGAACCCAATGGCGGCCATGTAGCCGCCTCCACCCCGCAGGCGGTAGGTGCTGAGCGCCAGGGTGAAGGTCTGGTCAGGTCTCACTGGCTGGCCCTGGAAGCTGAGGTTCCGCACGCGGCTTCCCACGGGCTGTCCCAGGTCCAAGGCGTAAGCCACGCCGTCCACCATGTCGAAGTTGTAGAAGGGCACCTCGCGGTTGTACAGCTCCGGCTCCCAGCTCTGGACGTAGTGTCGGGCGCCATGCTCGAGGTAGCGCTTCAGCTGGTCGCCGGTGATGCGGATGCGCGCGACCTGGTTCTCGTAGGGGGCGAGGGCGTAGAACTGCCGGACGCTGGTGGGCCCTTTGGGAATGAAGAGCCGCGTGCCGGGGCTCGCCGCCGCCGACAGCTGGGCCCCGGCTGCCTGGCGCTGCACCTGGTGAATGAGCTGCATGATCGGCGTGTCCTCCATCCGGGCCCAGCGGCTGTCCAGGTCCACCAGCAGGTTCGTGGCGGGCGTGTCCAGGTAGCGGTCCGTGGCGGCGCGGAGCTCCGCCGTGAGGCTCTGCACCTCCGGGTCGGAGGCGGTGTCGGCATCCACCTTCAGCAGGCGGCCGGAACTCGCCATGACCCGCCAGCGGCCCTGCTCCTGGCGCAGCTGCAGGTCCACCACCGCCAGGGCCTGGCCGAAGCACTGGGCCTGGAGGATGGGGACGCCCTTGTGCTGAGCCTGGACGGGCTGATGGGTGTGACCGGTGAAGATCGCGTCGAGGCCGGGCACCTGGTCCGCCAGGCGCAGCGCGGCGTTCTCGTCTCCCTCGCCGCCGTCCACCGCTCCGAGCCCCGAATGCAGGAGGGCGATGACCACGTCCGCCTTCTCCTGCTCGCGGATCCGGGGCACCCACTCGCGGGCCGCGGCGACGATGTCGCGGAAGGAGAGGCCCGCGTAGTTCCCCGGTTCCGTCATGGAGGGAACCTTCGGCGTGGTGAAGCCCACCAGGGCCACCCGCACCCCGGCCACCGTCAGCAGGGTGTGGGTCTGGAAGGCTGGCCGGCCCTTGGCGGCCAAGGTGTTGGCTGAAAGGAAGGGGAACCGCGCCTGCTTCTCGACCTCGCGGAGCACCTCAAGGCCGAAATCATAGTCGTGGTTCCCCACGGCCATGGCCGAATAGCCCAGGGCATTCATGATCGCGACGCTGGGCTCGGGGAGATCCCGCCGCAGGAGGTTCCGCAGGTAGTTGACCGGCTCGCCCTGCAGGGTGTCGCCGCAATCCACCACGATGGTGTTCGGATTCAGGGCCTTCTGGCGACGGATGAGCGTGGCGACCTTGGCCCAGCCGTGGTTCGCGGGGCGGAGGCTGAAGGTGTCCTCGGCCAAGATGTGACCGTGCACGTCCGTGGTGCCAAGAATCTGAATCCGGGCCTCTTGTGCATGGAGGCACAGCGCGGTGAACAGGATCCAGAACCAATGCCGCATGCAGCCTCCCGGTGCCCCCGCCAACCCAGGGTTGGATGGGGCCGACTTCAAGGGTAAACTTTCCCTTCACCCAAGGATGCCCCCTCTTTCGGAGCCCTCATGCAAGAAGTCCAGATCAAGGCCCCCAAGCACGAATTCACGCTGCTTTGCGACGACATCCGCCAGGAGATGGGCGGCAAGACCTCGCTGATGGGCCTCTACGACCACCACATCGTGGTGCCCCAGGTCCCCTTCACCCTGCCCAAGGTGTGCTTCTACACCCGCTTCTCCCGCATGGACGGCCAGTTCAAGTTCGGTTTCTCCATCGTGAGCCCCACCGGCGACCGCAAGGACGTGATCCGCGACAGCGACGTGCAGATCCCCGACGGCGCCAAGGAAGGCACCTTCAACGTCATCGCCAGCCCCTTCGAGGTGAGCGGCGAGGGCGTCTATGAAGTGATCATCGCCCTCACCAAGGGCGCCGACCGCTTTGAGTACGTCTACAAGTTCGCCATCTCCGACGCCAGCCGTCTCCAGGCCGAGTACGAGAAGGCCATGGCCGAGTCCGGCCAGGCCGGCAACTAAGCGTCTCACCGGTTCTCTCGCAACGGCGCCCACACGGGCGCCGTTGCTTTTAGACTGGACGAAGGAGACGGCCGTGTCCGACCGCTACGCCAAGCAACGAATATTCCTCGGCCGCGAGGCCGATGCCTCCCTGCGTTCCAAGCGCGTGGCCGTCCTAGGCCTCGGGGCCCTGGGTTCCGTCATCGCACCTTGGCTCGCCCGGGCCGGGGTGGGGCACCTCACGCTCATTGACCGCGACCTGGTGGAGGCCTCGAACCTCCAGCGCCAGCTGCTCTACGGTGAATCCGACCTGGGCCGCCCCAAGGCCGAGGTGGCGGCCGAACGGCTGGCGGAGGCCAACGCCACCATCGCGCTGAACCCCGTGGTCGCCGACCTCACCAGCGGCAACGCCCGGGAGCTGCTCACGGGCTACGACCTCATCTGCGATGGCACCGACAACTTCGAGGCCCGCTTCCTCATCAACGACGTGGCCATCCTCACCGGGACGCCCTGGATCTATGCCGGAGCCATCGGCGGCGAAGGCGTGGTCTGGCCCCTGAACCCGCCCCGCACCCCGTGCCTGCGCTGCCTCCTTGAGGAGCCTCCGGCCGGCGGCGACGTGGATACCTGCGACAGCGCCGGCGTCCTGGGCCCCGCGGTCGGCGTCATCGCCAGCTGGGCGGCCCTGGAGGCCCTCAAGGTGCTTACGGGCCGGGAGCCCCATGCGGACCTGGTTCGCTTCGATTTCTGGAATGACGAGCGCCAGTTTCTGAAGGCGCCGAAGTCGCGTTGCCGCTACTGCACCGAAAAAATCACCGAGTTCCTGGATGCCCGCTGGAGCCTCAAGGCCAGCGCCCTCTGCGGGCTGGAGGGCGTGCAGATCCGCGTGAATCCACCCGGAAGGCTCGACCTGCCAGCCCTGAAGGAACGCCTGGAAAGCCGCACCCACAGCCCCTGGAAGCAGGCCGGCCTGATGCTGAAGGGCCGCGACGGTGCCGACGAGATCACCCTCTTCGCCGACGGCCGCGCCCTGGTGCACGGCCCCATGACCCCCGAACGGGCCCGGAGCTGGTACACGGAAGTCGTCGGGTGCTGAGACAGAAAGTTGAACCGCAGATGACGCAGATGGGTGTCACCCGGCTTTCCTGCTTTTCATCTGCGTCCATCTGCGTCGTCTGCGGTTTCATATTCAGTTTCACGAAGGTGATCGCCCCATGCTGAACGTCCTCCTCGCCTCCCGCAACGCCGGCAAGCTCCGTGAATTCTCCGTCCTGCTTCCCGACCTGCGGCTCGTGCTGTGGCCCGCGGAGGCGCCGGAGCTGCCCGAGACCGGTGCCTTCTTCCAGGACAACGCCCTGCAGAAGGCCGAAGGGGCCCTGGCCTGGTGGCGGGAGCACGGCACCGAACCCGTGGACGCCGTGCTGGCCGATGATTCGGGCCTCTGCGTGGACGCGCTCTGGGGCGGCCCCGGCGTGCTGAGCGCGCGCTTCGCGCCGGACCTTCCCGACTACCGCGACAAGAACCACCGTCTCCTCGCCATGCTGCCGGAAGGCGCGGACCGCGGCGCCCGGTTCGTCTGCGTGCTGGCCTTCGCGCCCATGAAGGGCCATCCCTTCACCGTCGGCGGTGCCGTGGAGGGCACCCTGGCCTTTGACCACCGCGGCGCCGGCGGCTTCGGCTACGATCCCATCTTCATGCCCGACGGCTACGATCACACCTTCGGCGAGCTGCCTCCGGAAACCAAGCACACCCTCAGCCACCGGGCCCGGGCCTGCGCGGCGCTTCGGGAACGCCTCGCGTCCTCGAAAAACTGAGCCCTCCCCATGCGACTGATAGGCTGACCCCATGACCTGGAAACGTGATCCGAAAATCTGGCTGACCATCGCCGGCGTGCTGCTGCTCTGGGCCTCGGCCTTTGCGGGCATCCGCGCGGGCATGCGCCTCACGCCCGGCGGCGCGCCCGGCCCCGACGGCTACGGCCCCGGGGAGCTGGCCCTGCTGCGCTTCGGCACCGCCTCAGCGGTGCTCATCCTCTTCGCCCTGGCCACCCGCATGAAGCTGCCGGACCGCGCGGACCTGCCGAAAATCGCCCTCGCGGGCTTCCTCGGCATCACCGTCTACCACGTGGCCCTCAACTTCGGCGAGGTCACCGTCCAGGCCGGCGCCGCCTCGCTGCTGATCTCGGCCGGGCCGGTGTTCGTGGCCATCCTCTCGACGTTCCTCCTGCACGAGCGCCTCACCTGGCTCGGCTGGGTCGGCATCCTGCTGGCCTTCGCCGGCGTGGGATTGATCGCAGTGAGCGGCGGCAAGGGCCTGCGCTTCACGCCGGGTTCCCTGCTCATCCTGCTCTCGGCGGTGGTCACCGCCGGATTTTCCATCCTGTCCAAGAAGAGCCTGGGCCGCTACACGGCCATCCAGTTCACCAGCTACGCCATCTGGGCCGGCACGATCCCCCTGTTCATTTTCATGCCCGGCCTGCTCCGCCAGGCGCCCCACGCCGCGCCGGCCGCCACCGTCGCCGTGGTCTACCTCGGCATCTTCCCCGCCGCCATCGCCTACGTGCTGTGGAACCACGCGCTCTCGAAGATGCCCGCCACCCTGCTTTCCAGCTTCCTGTACCTGTCGCCGGTGATCGCCATCGCCATCGCCTGGGTGTGGCTGCGCGAGGTCCCGGCCCTGCTCACCTTCGTGGGCGGCGCCATCGCCATCGTCGGCGTGATCCTGGTGCAGACCCGCGGCACGGCCCGGGCGGTCCAGGCCCGAACCTAGGCCGGTTCCTCCGACCGCGTGAGCAGGCCCAGGAAGGTGAGGGGCTGGTCCGAGTCGTTGATGAGACCGTGGTTCCCGCCGGCCTTCACCAGGAACAGGTCGCCGGGCCCCACGGGAAACCGCGCGCCGTTCAGGACGCCGATGCCGTGGCCCTCGAGAATCAGGTAGAGGTCCTCGGTGTTGGGGTGGGCGTGCTCGCCGATGGTGGCCCCCGGTTCCAGCGTGACCCGGCCCAGGCTGAGGACGCCGTGCATCTCGCCCGCCTTCAGGAGGCTCGTGTCCAGGGCCGAGCCCAGGCCCCCGCGGATGTTCGCCTTCACCTCGCCCACCAGGTCGGCGTCTTTTCGGATCATGGTTCCCTCCGAAGGAAGATCCGGGGATCCACCCGCGCGTTGTTGAGGCTCAGCGACCAGTGCAGGTGCGGCCCGGAGGCGCGGCCCGTCTGCCCCACCTCGCCCACCAGGTCCCCGGCGGCGACGGTCTGGCCCTGTTTCACGGTGATCTTCGACAGGTGGCAGAGCAGGCTCACCACGCCTTCGCCGTGGGCGATGAACACGGCGTTGCCGCTGTAGAAGAAGTCGCCCGTCAGCACCACCGTGCCCGCCGCGGGGGCCCGCACGGCCTGGCCCTGGGGGGCCCGGATGTCCAGGCCCGCATGGGGCGAGCGCGGGAGGCCGTTGAAGATCCGGCGCATGCCGAAGGAGGCCGTCAGCTCGCCGGGCGTCGGCCTCTGGAACGTCAGGGGGAAGGTGATCCCGTCCGGCCAGGCCTTCCAGGCGGGCGCGATGAGCAGCTGCTCCTTCGCGATGCGGGCCTCGTCCTCGGCGTTGGGCGTGACCTTGCGCGCATCCTTCAGCTGGACCCGCTGCTCGGGATAGCGCTTGGGCCGAATGGCGAAGGGCACCTCGCGGCCAGCCACCTCGACGTGATCCTCACCCGGCTTCGCGCTGAGCTTGATCCCCACCACCGCCACCCAGCCCCTGGCACTGCGCCGCACCAGCACCGGCTCGCCGTGGTAGGTGACCTTGGGGGCCTCCTTGCCGGGAACAGGAACGACCGCCACACCGCCGGGAACGGGCGAGGGCTTGAAAGGAAGCGCACCCGACTCCGCGCCGAAGGCCACGAAACCCACCGCCGCCCCGCCCAGCAGAACCAGGGGACGGCAGAGGGAGAGGTATCGGGTCATGGTCATTCCTGAACCCTCGCACGGACGGGGGTTCCAGGATAGCGGGAGGCTGGACGGGTGCGGGTCGGAGAAGCTCTGTGGGTGGCCGCTGATGAGCCAGGATGAACCCGGTCGCCAACCCCGCTCATCCCTGGACCGCTACCACTTGCCCGCGTAATCGAGGTGGTACGGCTTGGTCATGTGTTCCAGCCTCAGGCGCCGAAGCTTCACCAATTGGCGGAGGTGGAGGTTGTCATGGGCGACCCAGCAGGCGAACATCTCTCCCGCGCTGATGGTGCGGTACTTCGTGGTGGTGGTGTTCTCCCATTGGGGATCGCGCAGCCCGCTGAGCCATGCGAAGGACTTTTCGCGCTCCGCAAAGAACGTCGCCTGCATCTCGGCAAAGTCCTGTCCGTTGTAGTTGCGCTCGACGGCCAGAACCTCGGTGTCGATCTCGTGCCAGGTTTCATGACGGCGGTGCAGGATGAAATCGAGATGCTCCCGGAAGTCCTCGCGTTCGGTATCCACCAAGTGGCACACCACTTCGAGCATAGACCATGACGCCGGCTCCGGTTTGAGACGGGCCGCCTCCGGTTCGACGCCGGCCAGCAAGGCGCGGATCATCTCCGTGCTGCACTGAAGTTCCTGATAGAAACGGTGGAATTCCATGGACCCTCCTTTCCATTGGCTTGCCTGGAATCGGCTTCTCTCTACCAAACGACCGAAGCGAACTGGCCACACCTTCGCTGGGACGATGAACGGATCCGCGAGGGCAGGAGGTTGAATTCGTGTGGAAGGGTGTGGGCGAGGCCTGGATTGAGGCGAGGGTTGGGCGCCCGCTGGAGAGGCCCACCGCATCATCCTGAGCCGATCCGAATATCCTACGCTTTGCCCTGCCACACCGAGGCGCTCCAGGTGGGCGCGGCGGATCGGATCAGGTCAAGAAGCCTGGGCGGGAGGTCGTCTGGGCCCGTCAACTGGCGAATGTCCAGCACATCGTCGGTGCCCATGCCTGAGGGGGCGCGCAAGGCCCATCGGATGGCTTCGTCGAGCGATTCCACCTCGATGATGTAGAAGCCACCGATCAATTCCTTCGACTCGACGAAAGGGCCGTCCACGAGGTGCCGCTTGCCTCGGATCACCTCGACGCGGGCCCCCCGCGCCGCAGGGTTCAATCCCTCGGAGGCGATGAGAACGCCGGCCTTGTGCATCTCTTCGTTGAACTTCATGTAAGCGACGAAGAGCGTCTCGTCGAAGTCCGACTCCGTGCCTACCTTCGATGGGTCGGTGCCAGCCTGGGCCGTGATGATGTATCGCATGGTCGTTCCTCCTGTGGATTGATGCCACCTATAGATAGACGAATGACCGCCAAGCAAATCGACACGAGCCGACATTTTTTTCGGAGTTCCAAAACGGACAGGTCGTAGCCCGCGGGCTGGGCGCCAAATCTAAGAAGCTGAGCGGCCCCAACTGCACCGGGGCGCTGAGCGGAGTGGAGGAAGTAAGAGGCTGAGAGAGGTCGGAAGGCAATGCAGGCGGGGTCCGGCTTGCGCGGAAGGTCAGGCCCTGAACTAACGCAATATTTGAAGGAGCGAGTGATGAGAGATCAAGGAATAGATGCCTGCGAATAGCGCGGGAAGGCTGAGGCTTGCCGCAACACCACGCCAAACGGAGATGCCATGTGTTCTTGCCAGCCCAACTCCGACATAGCACTGAAATCCGAACCAGAGGATTGAATCGAGAAAAGGAATGCTCCCAACGGAAGGAAAAAGCAGTGCGACGATGGTGTAGGGCAAGAATACGACCCTCGATACGACGTATGAGAAGCCGGTAAGCCGAGCTGTGTAGCTGGTATCAAACCCATTGTATAGGCCTCGCCACAGCCAGAGGGACGCATGATTCATCCATGCACCTATCCACAAGCCTATGCTGACGCCAACAGGAAAAAGTGCTAACGATAAGGCCAGCCCCAACCACGTTGTCGATTCAACTCGATGTGGATGGTGACCGCAGAGCCAAGAGAGGTGACCTGAAGCATATTTCAGGCATTCTTCTACAAAATAAATGGGCCATAAAATCACAACCAAAAAATCCCATGATTCGCCACCAGCTTTTGAATTAGGGATTCGATTCAAGGCTTCAAGTGGATGTAAGAGGAAAAACAGAAGATTCCTCAAACATCGGTTCGCGAGATTAGGAAATTTCGTGATGTCGTCGTATGGCAGCAACTCGCAGTCGTAGGTTGTAGTTTCTTCTACCATCACTACCCCTTTTGAGTTGGTGCTCATCTACGGCCTAACCATGTTTATCCATCTCATCGACCGGTGGCATGTCAGTTGGTGAACCTGGCGCGTCCGTTGAAACAGGCATCGCCTCTGCCCCCTCCGCGCTGAACCCCACCTCCCGCATCTTCACAGCCTCCTGGTAGGCGGCGAGGATGGCGGTGCGGATGCGGAGGTACGAGGTCTCGGTGACCTTGGTGTTGAAGGTGATGGTGGCCACCAGGTAGTCGCGGCCGTCGGGCATGGTCTGGGGGGCGCTCACCTGGACCTGGGGCTGCATGATGGTGCCGGAGCTTCCCTCCCGCAGCCGCGTCGACAGGTCCTCGCACCAGGCCTGCAGCTGGGGCGCGAGGACTGCGCCCTGCTCGGGCGAATCCATCATCACGCGACCGTAGAGGGTGAAGAAGAGGCGCAGCTGGGGCGGATCGAAGGAGTGGTTCAGGTAGCCCGACATGCTGGCGATCTGCTGGAAATCCTTCAGCAGGGCCTGCAGCTTGGGGCTGGGCTGGGCCAGGGCCATCACGCACCGAATCCGTACTTCGCCACCAGCAGCTCCAGGCGCTTCCGGGCCTCCGGCGGCACCACGCCGGGATCGCTGTAGAGGGCCGCCTTGAGGGCGCTGCCGCAGGCGCAGGGCCGCGGGGCGCCGGCCAGGCCGGGCACCACCTTCCGGAGCAGGCGCTGGGCCTTGTCCACGTTGGCGTGCATCACTTCCAGCACGGAGGCGGCATCCACGCCCGCCTCCTCCTCCCGCCAGGAGTCGTAGTCGGTCACCAGGGCGATGCAGGCGTAGCAGAGCTCGGCCTCGCGGGCGAGGCGGGCCTCGGTCACCTGGGTCATGCCGATGAGGTCGGCCCCCCAGCTCTGGTGCAGGCGGCTCTCGGCGCGGGTGGAAAACGCCGGGCCCTCCATGCACACGTACAGCGCGTCCCCCTCCAGGGGCAGCGCCAGCTCGCGGCCCGCGGCCATGAGCGCCTCGGACACGTGCGCGCAGGTGGGCTCCGCGAAGCTCACGTGGGCCACCAGGCCCTTGCCGAAAAAGGTGTCCTCGCGGTGGCGGGTCTTGTCGATGAACTGGCCGACGAGCCGCAGGTCCCCCGGCTTGTGCCGGGCCTGGAGGCTGCCCACGGCTGAGACCGAGATCAGGCGCTCGACGCCAAGGGACTTCAGGGCCCAGACGTTGGCGCGGTAGTTCACCTCGCTGGGCGGGAAGCGGTGCCCCTCGCCGTGGCGGGCCAGGAAGGCCACGGGCGCGCCGTCGAGGGCGCCCAGGTGGACGGGGCCCGAGGGGGCGCCGAAGGGTGTGTCCACCGCCACCGCCCGGTCGAGGGCCAGGCCCTCCATCCGATAGAGACCGCTGCCGCCGATGATGCCGATGGGTGCTCGCATGGGACCATTCTACTTGCACCCCTGCCAGCCGCCGTGCTTCCCTTGAGGTCCTGACAATTCAGTGTTGGATGTTCGGGAAGCAGGTGAGATTCCTGCACTGCCCCGCAACGGTATGCACCACGCCATCGCAAGGCCCACTCAAGGCTGTCGCAAACCTGGCGTGAGACTTCAAGCCCGAGTCACTGGGAATCGTCCCGGGAAGGCTGGGGGGGAGCTGAAAAGCCCCTGTCGCGTGCGAGTCCGGAGACCGGTCCTGCACCTCAACCCCCCGTCGCGGGCACGGGCAGGGCCACGGCTTCCCACCCATGATCGGGGATCCGCCCTGCCACCGCGGCTTCATGCGTGGAGGCATGATGGGTCATTCCCGCGTTCTCTTCTCCCTGGCGGCCGTGTCCGTCCTTTCCGGCGGAACCCCGGCGGAGCCTGACCGGAAACCCGGCGAAGCCACGGTGACCGTCAGCGCCGAGGCCCAACCGGTGGCGGTCACCCGCACGCCGTCCCCCGTGCGCGTCGTGGAGGCCGATGAACTGGCCCGCCTGGGCAGCCGCACGCTGGCGGACCTGCTGGCGGTGCTCCAACCCGGCGCCGTGATGCCCAGCGGCGGCAACGGCAAGACCGCCTCGGCCTTCCTCAACGGCACCTTGAGCCGCAACGTCGTGGTGCTCCTCGACGGCCTGCGGCTGAACGATCCCACGGCCACGAGCCCCGACCTCGGCGCCCTGAGCCTCGTGGGCATCAGCCGGGTGGAGCTGGTGCTCGGCCCCTCGTCGGTGCTCTACGGCAGCGATGCCATCGGCGGTGTCATCGCGCTCACCAGCGTGGGCCGTGGCGCAGAGGGTTTCCACGGGCAGACCGGACTGAGGATCGGCACCGACGGCCAGCGCGGCGCCAGCGCCCAGGTCCAGCTGGCGGGCCCCGCGGGCTGGCTCGCTGCCGGCGCGGAAGGACAGCGGCAGGAGAGCGGCTTCCCCGAGGACGCCTTCCGCCAGGCGGGCGGGTTCCTGCGACTGGGCATGAAGCTCGGCCCCACGGATCTGACGGCCTTCTACCGCAACAGCGGCCAGACCGCCTCGGTGCCCTTCACCACCACCGGGTTTCCCGCCGTGCGCAGTTATCAGCCTGGCCGCGAAACCCGCGCCCGGCAGGAGAACTGGGGCACCTCGCTGCGCTGGGCCCTGGCCCCGGAGCTGGTGCTGGAAAACACCCTGCAGGCGCTCTCGGGCCTCACCAGCGATCCCAACGGCCCCTTGCGCCAGCAGACGGACCGCGACTTCCGCCGCGTGGAAGACCAGCTCACCCTCCACTGGACGCCCACCACGGCCTTCCGCCTCTCGGGCCGGCTTGAGGGCCGCGAGGACACCAGCCACGCGAAGAACTACTACGATCCCTCCACGTATGCCGCCGTCCAGTACCGCGGCGAAGGGCGGGACCTCGCCGGAGCCATCGAAACGCGCTGGACCCTCGCCGAAGGCCTCGACTGGGTGGCGGGACTTCGCCGCGACGCGGGCCACCGCGACCTCACCCGTCAGGACTCGCACCTCCGCAGCCGCGCCGGCAGTGCCGAAGCGGGCACCTGGCGCACGGGCCTCAACTGGGTGGCGGCGCCCTCCCTTCGCCTCTATGCCAGCGCGGGCCAGGGCTTCCGGATGCCGAGCACCACGGAGTTCACCTTGAACGCCCAGGCCGAAAGCCAGGACGGCAAACCCTACGCCATCCAGCCCGAGCGCAGCCGCACCGTGCAGATCGGCGCCACGGGCCTGCTGGCGGAGCACTGGGAGTACCGCGTGGAGGCCCAGCGCACCCGCATCTCCGACCTGCTGGCCTACGTCTACGACACCAGCTTCGCGTTCCCGCCGCTCTTCACCTCCCACTATGCGAACCAGGGGACCGTCCGCGCCCAGAGCGTGGAAGGCGCCCTCGGCTGGCGCGGCGGATCGGACGTGGCCTTCGGCTGGGAGCTGGTCCTGCGCAGCCAGGAGACCCGCGACCTCGACCACAACGAGGCGGGCCAGCGCTTCGGCCAGCAGAACACGGCCATCGTGCGCCACCCCTTCTTCACCGCGGGCCTCTCCGCCTTCGCCCAGTCGAAGGCCTGGCGCGCCGACCTGCGCGTCGACCGCGTGGGCTCCCGGTACGACATCAGCGACACCACGTACGAGGTGATCTCCACCGGCCGGCCCTACCGCGAGCTCAGCGTGGGCCTCTCCCATGGGCCCGTGAAGCACCTGCAGGTCGCCCTGCGCGGCGAACACCTCCTGCAGAAGCGGCAGAGCGTGCAGGATTGGCTCGCCGGCCGCTACGATCAGGACGGGGACGCGGCGCTGGTCTACGGCTTCCCCGCCTCGGGGCCGCGCTGGTCCCTGAGCGCAACCTGGAGGTGGTGATGCGTCGCTGGCTCTCGCTCTTCCTTCTGCTGATCGCGCTGCCGCTCGCGGCGGCGCGGCCCCAGCGGGTGGTGAGCCAGGCGGTGGGCACCGATGAGTTGCTGCTGGCCCTGGCCGACCCCGGCCAGATCGCCGCCCTCAGCCACATCAGCCATGACGGCCGCTTCAGCCCAGTGGCCGCAGACGCGCGGCGCTTCCCCGCCCTGAAGGACAGCGACGCCGAAAGCGTGCTCCGCTTCCGGCCCGACCTGGTGCTGGCCGCCAGCTTCACCCGCCCTGAGACCCTGGCCCTGCTTCGGCGGGCCGGGGTCCGGCTGGTGGTGATCGACCGCTTCGACACCCTGGATGACGTCTACGCCAGCCTCCGCCTCCTGGGCCGGGAGCTGGGACAGGAGGCGCGGGCGGAAACGGTCATCGCCCAGTGCCGGAGCCGGGTGGAGGCCCTGGCCGCGCGGCTGAAGGGCGCCACGCCCGTGCGGGTGCTCAGCGCCGGGATCTACCCCTTCACCTCCGGGGCGGGCACCACGTTCCAGGATCTCTGCGACCACGCGGGCGCCCTGAACGTGGCGGCGGAAGCGGGCCTGAAGGGCCACGCGCCCACGCCCTCCGAGAAGCTGCTGGTCTGGAAGGTGGACGTGCTCGTGGCCGCCGGCGAGGGCGACGTCCGGGCCCGCCTGGCGGAACTGCCCCACTACCGCCTGCTGCCCGCCTTCAAGGCCGGCCGGCTGGTGGTGATCCCCGGCCCCATGATGTCCAGCGTGTCCCACCACCGCATCGCCGCCTACGAGGCCCTGGCGAAGGCGCTGCACCCGGACCGCTTCCGGTGAGACCCCGCGCCGCCATCCCCGCCCTGCTGGCCCTCCTGGCCCTGGCGTTCCTGGCCTCGCTGGCCTTCGGGGAGCTGCGGCTCACCTTCGGCGAGGTCCTCGGTGCCCTCACGGGGCGGGGAGACGAGGTGGCCCGCACCGTGGTGCGCGATTTCCGCCTGCCGCGGGCCCTGGTGGGCATGGCGGTGGGGGCGGCCCTGGGCGCCAGCGGCGTGGTGATGCAGGCCTTCTTCCGCAACCCCCTGGCCAGCCCGGGACTGCTGGGCGTGAGCAGCGGCGGCGCCCTGGGGGCCGTGGGTGTGCTGGCCCTGGGGCCCATCGCGGGCTGGGCCGCCGCCACGCTGTGGACCCTTCCCCTGGCCTCCGTGGCCGGCGCCTTCCTCGCCACCGGGGCCGTCCTCCTGCTCGCCCAGCGCGGCGCGGGCACCGAGCGCCTGCTGCTCTCGGGCGTGGCCCTCAACGCCCTGCTGGGCGCGGGCACGAGCTTCCTCCTCACCACCACCGCCGGGCACTTCGAGGTGAACGCCCAGATCCTCTTCTGGCTCATGGGCGGCCTGGAGAGCCGCAGCTGGGAGCACGTGTGGATGGGCGTGCCGCCGATCCTCCTCGGCTGCCTCCTGCTGCTGCCCCTGGGCCGGGCCATGAACCTGCTGAGCCTCGGCGAGGAGAGCGCCCAGAGCCTGGGCGTGGACGTGCGCCGCCTGCGCCGCCAGCTCATCGTGCTGTCCACGGTGCTGACGGCGCTGGCCACCGCCGTGGCGGGCATCGTGGGCTTCGTGGGCCTGGTGGTGCCCCACGCGCTGCGCCTCGCCGTCGGTCCCGACCACCGACGCCTGCTGCCCTATTCCATGCTCGGCGGCGCGGCGTTCCTGCTGGCCTGCGACCTGGTGACGCGCACCTTCCCCCTGGGCCTGCGTCTGGGCGTGGTCACCGCCATCATCGGCGGGCCCTTCTTCCTGTGGCTGCTCCGGAGGCCGCGATGACCACGCCCCTCAAGGCCGTCGGGCTGTCGGTGCCGGGCCGCCTGGAGGCGGTGTCGCTGGAGCTCGGCCCGCGCGAGCTGGTGGCGGTGGTGGGACCCAACGGGGCGGGCAAGTCCACCCTGATCCAGGCCCTGGCGGGGCTCCTGCCGGGGGATGGGCACGTTCATTGGAATGGACAGCCTCTGTCTAAAATATCCTTCACGGAGCGCGCCCGGCGTCTCGCCTGGGTGAGCCAGGAGGCCCACTTCGAGTTCGCCTTCCCGGTGCGAGAGGTGGTGGCCCAGGGCCGCTTCGCCTGGGGGGACGATCTGACGGGCGTGGCAGAGGTCCTCGCCGAGCTCGACCTCACCGACCTGGCCGACCGCCCCGTCACGCGCCTCTCCGGCGGCGAGCGCCACCGGGTGGGGCTGGCCCGCGCCCTGGCCACCCGCGCCCCCATCCAGCTCTGGGACGAGCCCGTGGCGCAGCTGGACGTCCGGCACGCGCTTGAGGTGCTGCGCCTCGCCCGGCGCCTCGCCGACGCGGGCGGCACCGTGGTGGTGAGCCTCCACGACCTGCGCGCGGCCTACCGCTTCGACCGGGTGCTCGTGCTGGACCGCGGCCGCCTCCGCGGCAACGGGAAGCCCCACGAGGTGCTCACCGCCGACCTCATCCGCGAGGTGTTCCGCGTGCGGGCCACCTTCGTGGAGTCCCTGGTGCCGGAACTGCCGTGCGACTGACCTGCCCCGCCTTCGGCACCGCGCTCGACCTCGATGAGCCGCCCCGGCGCGTGATCAGCTTCGTCTCCAGCGCCACCGAAACCCTCGTCGAGCTGGGCTGCGCGGCGGCGATCGTCGGCGTCACGCCGTACTGCGCCCGGTACGTGGAGGGCCTCCACGCGCCCGTCGTGGGCGACTATCTGAAGGCCGATCCCGATCACCTGAAGGCGCTGTCGCCGGATCTCGTGCTGGTGACCTCGGGCATCCAGGCGGGCCTGGGCCGCCGCCTGGCGGAGGCGGGCCTGCCGGTCTACGCCCTGCCCCTTCCCGCGAGCCGCTTCGGCATCCTGGAGAACCAGCTAATCCTTGGCGGCCTCATGCACCGCGTGGCTGAGGCGCGATCCCTCAACGGCCGGATGGAATCCGCCTTCGCCGAGCTGCGCGCCAGCCTCCCGGCGCGCCGGCCCAAGGTTTTCATCGAGATGTGGTGCGGCCGGCACCTGCGCGGCATCGGCGGCCTCTCCTTCATCCACGACCTGCTGGAGCTCGCCGGCGGCGACCCGGTGCCCCCCGCCGCCGCCGAGGCCTACCCGCTTCCCGACCTGGCGGCGGTAGCCGCCCTGCGCCCGGACGTGGTGCTGCTCTTCCAGGAGCCCGAGCACCCGGTGGACGGCGAGGCCCTCCTGGCGGAACGCGGCTGGACCTGGGGGCCGCGCCTGATCCATTCCGACATCACCAGAGGACGCAACCTCATCCACGACGGGCCCAGCTTCCTGGATACGGCACGCTGGCTGCGCCAGGCCCTGCACCCCTAGCGGGTGTCCCGGCCCTGCGGAGCACGGGGCCGGTCAGATCAGGCCGGCCTTCACGGCGATCCGCACCAGGGAGGTGGCGTTGTGGAGGCCCAGCTTCTCGAGGACATGGGCCCGGTGCACGTCCACCGTGCGGTGGCTGATCCCCAGGACTGGCCCGATCTCCTTGGAGGCGAGGCCGTGGCCGATGAGCCGGAGCACCTCCAGCTCCCGCGGGGTCAGGCGCGCCGCCACGAGCTGCTGGAGTGCCTCCGCCTCGGGGCTGATGCCGGCCGCGCCCCCGTCACCCCCCTGGCTCCGGCCCGCCAGGGCCTGGGCCATGAGCAGGTTCTCGTCCATCCGCTGCTGGTGCACCTGGAGGGCCGCCTGGACGACTTCCTGCAGGTTGGGCAGGGCCACGGGCTTGGTGAGGAAGCGAAAGACCTGGCCCTGGTTCACGGCATCCATGGCCGTGGGGAGGTCCGCCTGGCCCGTGAGCATGATGCGCACCGTGTCGGGGGATGTCTGCTTGAGGGTCTTCAGCAGGTCCACCCCGGACATGCCAGGCATCTGCTGATCCACCACCGCCACGGCCGGCGCCGGGCCCTGGGTCAGCAGCGCCAGGGCCTCCTGGCCGGACTGGGCCGTCTTCACCGGGGCCTTGTCGATGAGGGCCCGCGACAGGCTCGCCAGGAGGAGTCGGTCGTCATCCACGACGAGGATCCAGGTGCCGGTGCCGATGCCCGGCGTCCCCCGCGAGGGTCCTTCAGGTTCGACCTGGAGCATCAAGGCAGCGCCTCCCACCGGAAGACTATAGCCGCGATCTCTGGCCCTCAATCCACCGCGGCGGCAGGGCTGGCGAGGCCCGGTGGCCCGGACTGGGCGCCCTCGCAGGGCGCCGTCCCGCCTCGCCGCCGCCGGCCGGGCACGGCCGTGGGAACCCGGTGGCCCAGGGCCTTGAACTCCCCCAGTTTGCGGACGATGGTTCGCAGCGCCACGTCGAGGTGCCGGGCGCAGAGGCTCCGGTTGCCATCCAGGGCTTCCAGCGTGCTCAGGATCCAGAAGCGCTCGAGCCTCCGGAGGCTGAGGCCGAGGGGCAGCGTGACTGGGCTGCCGAGGGAGGTCCCGGTGAGGGGCCGGTCGGGATCCGCCATCGGCAGGAGGTCCCCGGCCCTCGGCCCATGGGGATCCCTCCACACCGAGAGGGCCGCGGCGCGGTTCCGCGCCTGCTCCAGCAGGTGGGCGCCCCGGAGCAGGTCATCCCAGTCGTTCGCCGCACCGGCCACCTCGGGGGCGTTCCGGAGCCGGGTCGTCATGGCGATGTAGTGATCCTGCACCTCGTCCAGGGAAACCAGCAGGCCCTGGATGGCCGCATGCAGGGGCGCCTGGACCGGGTCCGGCGCTTTCTGGCCCGCCGCGGGGGTGCCGCGCAGCTCATGGGTCGGCCTGGATTTCATCGCGCTGGAGTCTCCGGGCCCAGGACAGGGGACGGCTCCCGGGGAGATTCCCGGGGCGGGACCAGACTAGGATTCGGCGGCGCCCGCCATCCATACGCTTGAATACCTAGATGCCAGCCAGCGACACCTCAGGCGGGGCGCCGCAGCGCCCAGCCGAGGCCCACGGGACCGGCCACGGTGGTGAGCAGCAGGGCACCCACGACCCCGGCCTGCACCTCGGCGCTCAGCAGAGGGGCGGCGTTCACCTGGAGCTGCGCGCCCGCCGCCACGAAGATGAGGCCCACCTCGCCGCGGGGCACCATGCCCCAGCCCACCACGGCGGCCCGCACGCCCTTCCCACCGCCGAAGCCCGCCAGGAACTTCCCGGCCACCCCCAGGAGAGCCAGGGCCGCCGCAAATCCGAGGGTCGCCGGCCTGAAGAGCGCGGAGGGATCGACCTTTGCGCCCATCAGCACGAAGAAGAGGGGGGAGAGCACGGTCACCAGGGGATGCACGAGCTCGTCGAGGGTGTGCCGCTCGCGGCGCTCCAGGTCCTCGACGTGGGCCGGTTCCAGGATGAGCCCCGCCGCGTAGGCCCCCACGATGGAGGCGAGGCCCGCCAGGCTGCCTAGCCAGGCGAGCAGGAAGGCGAACCCGAGGCCCAGGGGCAGCAACACCTGCTCGCTGCGGAACCGGCTGGCCAGATGGAAGAGGCGCGGCGTGGCGAGGCGGCCCAGGGTGAGGGCGGCGCCCAGGAAGCCGAGGGCGAGCCCGAGGGTTCGCAGGAGACCGGGACCGACGGACGATCCGCCGCCCGCCGCCGCCAAACCGGAGACCGCCACCAGCACCAGCAGGCCCAGCACATCGTCGACCACCGCGGCCCCCACGATGACGCGGCCCTCCACCGTGTCCGAAGCACCCTTCTCGCGGAGCACCTGGGCGGAGATGCCGATGCTGGTGGCGCAGAGGCAGGCCCCGATGAAGAGATCCAGCACGAAGGGCGTGCCCACCGGCAGCAGCAGCCAGGCCCCACCGAGGCCAGCCGCCATGGGCAGCACCACGCCGATGACCGCCACCCGCAGCGAGGCCGCGCCGACCTGCAGCATCTGGGAGACAGTGGATTCGAGGCCCACGGCGAACATGAGCACCACCACGCCGAGGCCCCCCAGCAGCTCGGCGGCGGGCGAGGCCGCCACGTCCGGGAACCCGCCCCAGGCGCGGTGCAGCGCGGTGAGGGCCAGGCCCACGGCCAGCTCGCCGGTGACGGCCGGAAGCTTCAAGCGGAGGGCCAGCTCCCCGCCCACCTTCGCCGCCAGCCACAGGAGCGCCAGGAGCATGAGGGTGCCCGCGAGGGGATCGTGGACCAGGAATGCCAGGGGCATGGGAAGCTCGGAGAAGCGCGCCGGGCGGTCCTCCATTCAACCATTCTCCACGCAGATCTGGCGGCGGTTCCCGCAGGGGGCTTTCCGGTCTGGACACCGTGGAGGCGAGCGGCGCACACTGCGGCATGGTTCAAGACCCCGACTCGGATCCGGACCGTTCCGATTCCCCCCTGACCGGGTTTCCACCCCTGGCCCTGCCATCCCGCCGGCGCAGCCTTCGGATTCTCGCGCAGACCCGGCGCATGGCGCTGGCTGTGCTTCCCATGGGCGCGGGCATCGGCCTGGTGGCCGCCTTCGCCCTGACGGGCCTGGAGCATCTGGAAAGCCTTCTCCAGACCCAGAGCTTCCGGTCAGCCGGACTGATCATCATGCCGCTCGCCGGCCTCCTGCTCACCGCCCTCTGGCTTCGGTACACAGGACTGGGATCGGTGTCCCTCTCGCGGGACCTCGCCCAGGCCCGGCTCCATCCCCTCGCCACCTTCCGGCTGTGGCCGAGCCTCGGCAAGGCTACGGCCTGCGCGATCACCATCGGATTCGGCGGCAGTGCCGGGGTGGAGGGCCCGGCCCGGTGGCTCGGCGCGGCGGTGGGGGCCCAGTTCCACCGCCTCATCCGGCGCCTCGCGCACCGCTTCCACTGGGCGCGGCGCCTGCTCGCCCAGCCCGGAGCGGTGGTGATGGCGGGGTCCGCCGCCGCCCTGGCGGCCGTGTTCCGGGCCCCACTCTCAGGCGCGCTGCTGGCGGCAGAGCAGGAGGGAAACCTGGTCGCGGGCCGGGCCGTGCCCGCCCTGGCCGCCTCGGCGTCGGGCTTCCTGGTCTTCATCTCCATCCGGGGCACGGCCCCTCTCCTGGGGAACACCGGCACCTATCACCTGCAGGCCCGGGAGATCTTCTGGGCCCTTCCCCTCGGCCTCGCCTGCGCCATCGCGGCGCGCTTCTACCGGCGCCTTCTCCGCTTCGGCGAGCACCATCTCGGGCGGCTGCCCCTGCCGCTCCGGGGCGGCCTCGCGGGACTGGGCCTCCTGATCCTCGCCCTGCCGGCAGCCTGGCTCTGGCCGGGGCTTCCCGTGACCCAGGGCGGCGGCATCGAACTGGTTTCCCACCTGCTGTGCGGGGGCACCGCGCCAACCCACGCCCTGGTCTTCCTGGCCTTGAAGCTGGCGGCCACGGCCCTCACCTTCGCGGGCGGTGGCGTGGGCGGCACCTGGCTGCCTGCCGTCGCCATGGGCTCGGCCATGGGCGCGGCCTTCGAGGCGTGGGCGGGCCTCGGCCAGCCGGGGCTCTTCGTCCTGGTGGGCGCCAGCGCCTTCGCAGGGGCCACCCACCGGAGCCTCCTCACCCCGGTGGTCTTCCTGGCCGAGACGACGGGCCAGGCGGCCCTCGTGGTTCCCACCCTGATCGCCACGGTCACCGCCTATCAGGCCTCGGGATCGGAGGAATAACCCACCGTCAGCCTTCGGTCGCGGGGCCATCCGTCTGCTTCAGCCAGGGGAGGTGGTGCACCCGAATCCGGCCGTCGAAGCTCACGTGCAGGCCGTCCTCGGCGGCATCCTGGTGGTTGAGCACCGAACCCTTGGCCCGGGTCTGGTCCAGGACAGCCAGGTCGATGTCGCCCACCAGCACCATCTCGGAATTGGGCGCGGCTTCGGTGGCGATGCCATCCATGGGGAAGGGGAAGTCCGAGGGCGTGTAGACACCGCTCTGAGCGTACTGGGCCGTGAGGTCGGTGATGAGAGGCAGGCTGCCCACCATGCCCGCGGTGACCACGTAGATCTGGTTCTCCACGGCCCGCGCCCGGGCGCAGGTCGTGACGCGGCTGTAGCCGCGCCGGTCGTCCGTGAGGTAGGGCACCACCAGCAGCTGGACGCCCTGTTCGGCCTGGATGCGCGCCACTTCCGGGAACTGCACGTCGTAGCAGATGGAGACGCTCATGCGGCCGAAATCAGTCTCGATGATGTGGATCTCGTGGCCGGGCTCGAAGTTCCAGACTTTTCGCTCCGTGGGCGTGAGGTGCAGCTTGGGCTGGTGCACCGGCCCGTGGCCCGGAACAAAGACCGAGGCCACGTTCTGCAGCTTCCCGTCCACGAAGCGGGGGTGCGTTCCCGCCACGATGATGCGGTCGTACTTGGTCGACAGCCGGAGGAAGAGGTCCTCGAACCCCTCGGTGAAGGTCTCCGCCAGGCACCGCATGGCCTCCGCGGGGGCGAAATCCCGCGTCACGCAGCTCAGGAGCTGCACGGCCAGCAGCTCGGGGAACACGATGACGTCGGAGTCGTAGTCGTCACCCACGTCCACGTAGTTCTCCACCTGCTCGGCGAAGGCGGAGAAGTCCTTCACCGGCCGCAGGGCGTACTGGATGCCGCAAACCCGCACGGGACGTGACAGGAAGGGCGTGGGGGCCGTGAAGCGCATGTCGACTCCTTGGGAATGGCGCCGTCAAAGCGTCAGGACGATGAGGGCCGCGTGGCCCATGGTCTCCACATCCGGCGCGTAGTCCCGAAGGACCCCGCGGACCTGGAAGCCGATGCGGAGCTGCTTGGACAGGGTGGGGTCGAAGATCCGGCCCGTGGCCACCGCCTCCACGTAGGTCTCGGGGCTCATGGCCTCCGCCACGCGGTGGTAGCCGGGGATCCGCGCCCCGGCCACGAAGGCCCGGCAGCCCAGGCGCCGGGCCAGGTCGATGCGCGCCTGGTACATGAGGCGCCCCACGCCGCGCCCCTGCCAGTCCCGGTCCACCGCGATGTTCACGCCGTAGAGCGCATCGCCCTCGGGATCGTGGGTGGATAGGGAGCCCCGGCCGGTGATCTCCGACCAAGTGTGCGGCGCCAGCGCCGCCTCGAGAGGAACCCGGTGCGTCGTGGCCGTGCCCACCAGGGTCCTGCCGGCCTCCACCACCAGCTGGCCTTCGGGAAAGTGGCTCAGGTGGCGCAGGAGGTTCTCGGTGGACCAGATGGCCTCCGGGCCGTGGGGCGGCGGGTAGACCCTCACCATCAGATCGCGGATCTCCGCCGCATCCTCCGGTCGGCGGAGGCGCAGGATCGGAGCTTCTGCGACGCGCTCATCCATGGGAGCCCCCGGTGGCGTGCATGTCCAGAGTACCCCACCCCACCAGATCGACCCTTCGGGCTAGGCTGAACCCATGCCTTGGATCGACCTCGCCGCCTGGATCGCCGCCGCGCTGCTGCTCGCGGGGCTGATTCTCCTGCGCCGGCACTGGGCCCGGCTGCCCGCCCTGGAGACGGATCCGTCGATCTGGCCGGACGCCTCCGTCTGCCTCTGCATCCCCGTGCGCGACGAGGCCGAGGAACTGCCGGCGGCGCTGGACTCCTGGCTGGCCCAGGACTACCCCCACCTGCGGATCCTCGTGGTGGACGACGGCTCCACGGACGGCAGCACGGAGCTGCTCCGGGCGCGGGAGGCGAGGCACGGCGGCCGCCTTCGGGTGCTGCGCAACGACCACCTGCCGCCGGGATGGCTCGGCAAGAACCACGCACTGGACCTGGCCTCACGACAGCCGGAAGCCCAGGCGGACTGGCTGCTCTTCGCGGATGGCGACGTGCAGGCCTCGCCGGACCTGCTGCGCCGGGCGATGGCCTTCGCCCTGTCCCAGCCCACCGACATCCTCGCCCTCATCCCGGCGGTGGATGTCGCGAGCCCCGGCGAGCGGGTGGTCCTGCCCCTCGCCGCCTCGGCCTTCCTCGTCCTGGTGCCGCCCCACCAGGTGCCGAACCCGCGCCACGTGGCTTTCTGCGGCGTGGGCGCCTTCACCCTCGTGCGCCGCCGGGCCTACGACGCGGTGGGCGGCCACGGCGCGGCGCCGCTGGAGGCCATCGACGACATGATGCTGGCGCGCCGGGTGAAGGCCGCCGGATTCGTGAACCGCGTGGCCCAGGGCGGCCCCGACCTGCACCTGCGGATGTACCACGGCCTGGGTGAGCTGGTGCGCGCCATGCGGAAGAACGCGGCCGCCCTCCCGGCCTGGTGGCTCCTGCCACCCGCCCTGCCCTGCGTCCTCATGGTGGGCCTGGCGCCGCTGTGGCTGCCCTTCGCGGGGCAGCCGCTCCTGGCGCTGCTGCTCTGGCTGCTGGTGCCCGCGCTGGCCGGCGATGTGCAGCAGCGCCTGACCGGACGGCCCATGGACCTGCTGTGGTCCTTGTGGCCCCTCGTCACCCTGGTCTTCGCCGCGGGCACCGTCTGGGCCCTGTGGGACCGCCTGCGGGGCGTCAACCACTGGCGGGGGCGGGACGTGCGACTGGGTTGACCGGCCTCAGGCGCCTTCGAAGAGCTGCAGGGTCTCATCGAGCCGGCGCAGGATGGCCAGGATCCGGAAGGGCTCCACCGCCACGTAGTCCACGGCCCCGGCGGTGACCGAATGGTGCCGCTTCTTGGCCTCGTCCTCCTCGGTGCCCGCGAGGATCACCGGCAGGGGACAGGCCTCCTGCCCCACGATCTGGCGGCAGAGCTCGAGGGGGCTCGCCAGCCGCAGCTGGTTGTGGATGATCACCATGCGCACCCGGCCCCAGCCGCCGTCCGTTCCACAAAGGTCCTTGATCTGAGTCTTCACCGGACCCTTGATGTGGTCGAGCATGGCCAGCCCGAACTTGCGGCTGAGGGCCTCACTCAGCCGCCGGGCGAATTCCTCCTTCTCGGTGAGCAGCAGGATCATGGGATCGCGGTCCAGGATGATCTTCACCGTGGGCAGCGCCGCGGCGCGGTTGATGCGTGCCGTGGCCTCCTGGAAGCCCCGGGGGGAGAAGTCGTCCTTGTCCTGCTGGGCCTGGAGGAGCTGCTGATCCTGGATCCAGGTGCGGTACTGCCCCAGCATTCCCGGATCTGCCTGCTTCGTGAACCGCAGGCCCACCAGGTTGTGGCCGAAGTAGGCCACGGTGGTCGGCGCCCGCAGGCGCAGGTTGTTGTCCAGGGGCACGTCGAGCAGGGATTCCTCGCCCATGCGCAGGAGCTCCCGGACATCCTGCCTGGAGTTGCGCAGCACGAGTTCCAGGCCTTCTTCGCCGAAGCTCTGCACGGTGCCGTCGATCAGGGCGTTCCGGGTGTTGGTGAAGGTGGCGGCGTGGGCCTTCACCTGGAGCTGGTCGGGGATGAAGTCGGCCAGGCGGTGCATGTCGGAGCGGCGCAGCACCCGGGGGACCGTGGCCAGACAAACCTCGGCGCCATCCATCACATCCTGGCCGGCGTGGGCCACCACGCATTCGTACTCCAGCCCGCGGTCCTTCAGCTTGACCGCCAGGTTCTCCCCGGGCGTCAGCCCCCAGGCATCGATGTCGTCGAAGGGCATGCGGAAGGCGAGGCGCTCGCCGTCTTCGGTCAGAATCGGGTACGAGGCGCGCTGCGCCTTGTAGGCCACGTCCAGGCGCTCTCCCGCCAGGCAGAGGCGCTGGAGCGCCATGCGGATGGCGGTGGCATCTTCGAGCAGGGCGGCCGATCGCGCCATGTCAGGCTCCTCCCAGCGTTGGCACGGCCCCAGCGGGCAGCCACCGCGCCAGCGCCCGGTGCAGCACGTCCATCCGCACGGGCTTGGGGATGTGGTCGTCCATGCCCGCGGCGAGACACCGTTCGCGATCGCCCACCATGGCATTGGCCGTCATCGCCACCACCGGCAGGCGGCGGCTGCCGCGCTCCCGCTCCCGGATGCGGCGCGTGGCCTCGAAGCCATCCATCTCGGGCATCTGGCAGTCCATCAGCACCAGGTCGTAGGCCACGCCCACCAGGGCATCCAGGGCCTCGATGCCCGTCGCCACCACGTCGACGTCGATGCCCAGCCGTTTCAGCATCACCATCGCCACCTTCTGGTTCACGAGGTTGTCCTCCGCGAGCAGCACCCGCACCTTGGTGGATTCGCCGATCACCTGGGGCGCAACGGCCGTGGTGGCTCCGACGATGGCCAGGCCCTCGGGCTCCAGCAGGCTGCGGAGCTGGCTGGGCCGTACGGGCAGCGTGAGGAAGGCCCGGACGCCCAGGCGGGCGGCGGCTTCCCGGAGTTCCGGCCGGTACAGGGGGCTCACGTGAACCACCGCGCAGTCCCCGGCGGCGTCGAGCACACCCTCGAGGGTGCCGGGTCCAGTCAGGATCATCGCCCCGGGGCGGCGGGCGCTGCGCAGCCATTCGGCGGGATCCGCGCCGACTGGAGCCACGTCCAGGTGCAGACCCCAGGCTTCCACCTGGGCCGCCACCAGCCGGGTGGTCGCGGGCGGCAGGCCCGCCAGCAGGATGCTCGCCTCCCCGGTACGCACCGGGGCCTGGCAGCCCCGCACCGCCAGCCGGGTCGTGAACCAGAAGGTGCTGCCTTCGCCGGGCGTGCTGCTGACCCCGATGTCTCCGCCCATGAGTTCCGCCAGCCGCTTGCAGATGGTGAGGCCCAGGCCCGTGCCGCCGTACTTGCGGGTGGTGGAGGAATCCCCCTGGAAGAAGGAGGTGAAGAGCCGATCGACCACCTCGGGCTTCATGCCGATTCCCGAATCCCGCACCTCGACCCGCAGAAGCACGCGGCCGTCCTCCTCCGACTCGGGCCGAAGATGGACGGTCACGGCGCCGTCGTGGGTGAACTTCAGGGCGTTGTCCATGAGGTTCGTGAGGATCTGCCGCAGGCGGGTCGGATCGCCCGCCACCGTCAGCGGGGTGGCCGGATCCACGAAGAGGCCCAGCTCCACGCCCTTGGCCTCGGCCTTCACGCCGAGCACCGCCTGGACGTCCTCCACGACGGAAAGCAGGTCGAAGTCGAGGGTCTCGAAGGCGAGCTTGCCCGCCTCGATCTTCGAGAAGTCGAGGATGTCGTTGATGAGGGTCAGCAGCGCCTCGCCGCAGGAGCGCACCGTCTCGGCGTACTGCCGTTGCTCGGCCCCGAGGGGCGTGTCGAGCAGCAGGCCGGTCATGCCGATGATGCCGTTCATGGGCGTGCGGATCTCGTGGCTCATGTTGGCCAGGAACTCGCTCTTGAGGCCGGACATCTCCAGGGCGCGGTCGCGGGCCTCGGCCAGCTCCCAGTTCTTCCCCTCGAGCTCCCGGGCCGCCTCCTCCAGCTTCAGCTCGGCGCGGCGGCGCTCCGTGATGTCGTGGTACTGCCAGAGGTGGCCCAGGTATTCCTCGCCCACCAGGATGGGGACGAAGTCCCGCGACAGGATGCGGCCGTCCACCAGGGCGAGTTCCTCGCCCTGAACGGGGATCCGGCTCCCGGCCACGGCATCGGTGCGGGCCAGGAACCCGTCCCGGTCCACCAGCAGGCGCAGGCACTCTTCCAGCAGGTCGCGGGTGTCGCTCTCCACCAGCATGTGGGCCGGCACGGGCACCTGGAACATCTGGCAGAAGGTCTCGTTGAGCAGCGCGATCTTCCGGCCTTCGGTCTCCACCAGGATGCCGGCCTGCATGTTCTCGATGAGGGCCCGGAGGCGGCTCGTGGCCATGCGGAGCACGATCTCGGTGTGCTTGCGCTCGGTAATCTCGCTCCAGGTGCCCGAGACGCCGAGGACCACGCCGGAGGCGTCGTAGGCAATCCGCTGGTGGGCCTCCACCCACTTCACGTCCCCGGCCCGGGTCGGGATGCGGAACTCGCCGTCGAACACGGTCTGGCCCGTGTCCACCGCGTAGGTGAGCATGTTCAGGAAGCGGGGGTTGTCCGCCGGGTGCAGGAAGCTCAGGAAGGGCTGGCCCAGGCATTCCCCCACAGGGTAGCCCGTGAGCTCCTCCCAGGCCCGGTTCAGGAAGGCCCAGTGACCCTGCCGGTCGACCTGGAAGATGACTTCTTTCAAGTCTTCGACCATGGCCCGGTAGCGGTCGGCCTCGGCCCGGGTCGCGGCGAGCTGGGCCTCGAGGGAGGCGCCCTGGGGGGCGTGGAGGGGGGGGTGGGGATCAGTCGGCATGCCCTCCCCTCTTCGGCGGGCCTGGGGAGAACCCTGAAAAAAGATTTCTTGTTTTTTTCGCTTTTTGCCTCATCCTGGGAAGCATCCCTCTGGAGGACCCATGGCCGCGGCCGAGCAAGACGATCGCCTCAAAGCCCTCACCCGCACCGTGGCCGACATCGAGCGGGCCTTCGGCAAGGGCTCGATCATGAAGCTGGGCGACCGGATGAGCGGGGCCGAGGGCATCGAGGTCATCAGCACCGGCTCCATCTCCCTGGATTCCGCCCTGGGCGTGGGCGGCGTGCCCAAGGGCCGCGTGGTCGAGGTCTACGGACCGGAAGCCAGCGGCAAGACCACCCTGGCCCTCCACATGGTGGCCCAGGCCCAGAAGAAGGGCGGCCTCGCCGCCTACATCGACGCCGAGCACGCCCTGGATCCCGAATACGCCCAGAAGCTGGGCGTGGACGTGGCCAACCTCTTCATCAGCCAGCCCGACAGCGGCGAGCAGGCCCTGGAGATCTGCGACCAGCTGGTGCGCAGCGGCGCCCTGGACATCATCGTGGTGGACTCCGTGGCCGCCCTGGTGCCCAAGGCCGAAATCGACGGCGAGATGGGCGACAGCCACGTGGGCCTGCAGGCCCGCCTCATGAGCCAGGCCCTCCGCAAGATGACCGGCACCATCAGCAAGACCCACACCTGCGTGGTCTTCATCAACCAGATCCGCATGAAGATCGGCGTGATGTTCGGCAACCCCGAGACCACCACGGGCGGCAACGCGCTGAAGTTCTACGCCTCCGTGCGCCTGGATGTCCGCAGCATCCAGAGCATCAAGGGCAACACCGGCGATCCCCTCGTGGCCGCCAAGGACGAGGATTCCTCCGTCATCGGCAAGAAGACCAAGGTGAAGGTGGTCAAGAACAAGGTTGCGCCCCCGCTGAAAGTGGCCACCTTCGACATCATGTATGGCGAGGGCATCAGCCGCACCAGCGAGCTGGTGGAGCTGGGCACCCAGCTGGAGATCATCCAGAAGAGCGGCTCCTGGTACAGCTACAAGGACAGCCGCCTGGGCCAGGGCGCCGAGAACGTGAAGAAGCTCTTCACCGACAACCCCGAGCTGGCCGACGAGGTCGAGGGCCTCATCCGCGAGCGTCTCGGCATGAAGGCCACGGTCGAAGTCTAGAACCCATCCCCCTGCGCGCCCTTGGAAGGGGTCGGCAGACGGCGGCGGCCTCCGGCCGTCGCCGTTTTTTTTAGGCCCGGCGCGGCAGGGCGGTCCGCCGATTCCTGTCGCGTCAGCTATCATGGCCGGTCCCTCCGAGGTGCCCATGGCCAGCCCCGCCTTCCAGGTCGAAACCGTCCACCTCTCCCAGTTCCGCGAGGGCAGCCCCCGGGATCGCGCCGAGTTCATCCGGGTGCTGGGCGACAGCTTCAGGCACACCGGGTTCGTGAAGGTGGACGGCCACCAGGTCCGGCCCGTCGATGTGGACGGGGCCTACCGGGCCGCCCGGGAATTCTTCGCCCTGCCTGAAGACATCAAGCGCCGCTACCAGGTGCCCGGCACCGGCGGGGCCCGAGGCTTCACGCCCTTCGGCAGCGAGCACGCCAAGGACAACCCCGTGGGCGACCTCAAGGAGTTCTGGCATGTGGGCCAGGAACTGCCGGCGAACCACCCCCTCAAGGCCACCTACGGCGACAACCTCTGGCCCGACGCCGAGGTGCCGGGCTTCAAGGCCCACACCTTGGCCCTCTACCGGGCCCTGGAGGACTGCGCGGGCACCCTGCTGGAAGCCCTGGCCCTCTACCTGGGCCTGCCGGAGCGCAGCCTCGCGGACATGATCCGCGACGGCAACTCCATCCTGCGCATCATCCACTACCCCGCCCTGCGGGAGCGGTATATCCAGGGCGGCGTGCGCAGCTCCGCCCACGAGGACATCAACCTCATCACCCTGCTGCCGGCCGCCACGGATTCGGGCCTTCAGCTGCTGGACCGCGATGGCGCCTGGCACGCGGTGGACGGACTGGCCGGGGAGATCGTCGCCGACGCCGGCGACATGCTCAGCCGGCATGTGAACCTGAAGATCCCCAGCACCACCCACCGTGTGGTGAACCCGGATGATCCGGACGCCGTGCGCTACTCCATGCCCTTCTTCTGCCACCCCCGGCCCGAGGTCCTGCTCGACTGCCCGGTGGGGCTGCTCGATCCCGGCGAGGCCAAGCGCTTCGAGCCCATCACCGCGAACGCTTTCCTGCTCCAGCGGCTGCGGGAGATCGGCCTGATCTGATCCGGCTGATGGCGGCCTGCAGGCGCGCCGCGCCCTCAGGATTCATCTCCTCGAGTCGGACCTGCACCTGCCGGGCCTCCTCACGGCGCGCCAGGCCGGCCAGCAGCAGGCCCAGGTCCAGCCAGAGATCCGCGTTCAGGGGACGGTACCGAAGCGCCACCCGGAAGGTCTCCACCGCGGCCGCCCCATGGCCCGCCAGGCGCTGGCAGTGGGCCAGGCGCATCCAGGCGTCGCCGTCGTCAGCCTGCAACGAGAGGCCCCGCTGGAGGGCCACCTCGGCCTCGGCGAAGCGGCGGGCGTTCATGCGGGCGCTGCCCAGGTTCATCCAGGCGAGGGTGTAGTCCGGCTCCAGCCGCAGCGCCTCCTGGAAAGCTTGTTCAGCCGCCTCGAACTGGTTCTGAAGATCCAGGGCCACGCCCAGGTTGTTCCATGTTTTCGCGTCCTGGCGGAACGAGAGGGCCCGGCGGTAGGCCGCGATGCCCTCTTCCAGCGCCGCGCCCGAGATCGCCGGATTCTGCCCCTGCCCCGTTTCGGCGGCGGTGCGGGCGGCCCGGTCGCGGGCCAGGCCCAGGGCCAGCCAGGCGTTGCCGTCCTCGGGCAGATCCCGCACCCACTGGCGCGCCGCGCTCTCCCAGGCAGGCCAGTTGCGGGGATCCTGCGACAACCGCTCGAGCAGCTCGGAGCCCCGGTTGGCCAGGCTTCCCGCGGGACGGGCTTCCGCCAGCCCTTCAGGCTCGGCGGCCAGGGCCTGGATCCAGGCCACGGGCACGGAGAAGTTCAGGCGGGGGCTCGGCGTGAAGGTGAGGGTCGTGAGGCCCAGCAGGCGGCCCTCGGCATCGAAGAGGCCCCCGCCGCTGTTCCCCGGCAAGGTGAGGGCATCGCTCTGCAGCAGACGGCCGTCGCCGTGGTGCCAGATGCCGCGCAGGTACCCATGGGCGACTGCAAGTCTTCCGCCGGGATAGCCCACGGCCATCACTGGCTGGCCGGGTTGCGTGGGCTCGGGCGCCACCCGGGCCGCCGGCACTGACAGGCCCGGAACGTAGAGGAGGCAGAGGTCGTGGGGCAGGTCCTGGCGCACCCGGACCACCGGCCAGGAGGTCAGCCCCTGCTGCACGGAATGGCCCTGGGTGCCCCGGGTCACATGGGCGTTGGTCGCGACCAGACCCGGCGCCACCACCACCCCACTGCCCTGGTAGATGTGTCCGCCGCCGATGCGGCTCTGGACCAGCACCACGGACGCCTGCGCCGAGGCCAGGGCCGGAGAGAGGGCCTCAGAGGGCGGTTCGAGCACGGCCTGCTGGGCGCACACCGCCCCCTGGATCGCCAGGAGGAGCAGCCAGGCCGATAGCTTCATTCCGAGTCCTGCACACCCAGCCCGGCGCCCTGCAGGTGCCGCGGCAGCGGGGCGGTCCCCTGCGCGGCACCCTGGGCGTTCAAGGGGCCACCGGGGGCCGGCCGGGTTTTCGCCCGCCGTTCGGCACCCTGCGACTGCAGGCCCTTCATTTGTTCGGCAGTGGCGAAGCATTCCAGGCGCGACAGCTGCTCGGCGGTGGGAAAGCCCTCGTAGCGAACGCGCCGGGGGCCCCAGATGCTCACGGCCTCGCCGCGGATCTCGTGGATGCGGGGAAGGGTCTGCCGCGCGAAGATGCCCAGAGGTTCGCCAGCCGCGTCGACGAAGCCGACAAGATCCGTTTCCGGCAGCAGGGCCGGAGCGCCGGCGGTCCAGAGCGCCATCGTGACAGGCTTGCCCTGGCTGGATTTCAGCAGGCTCACCGGCGCGGGCCGGCCCAGGGCTGGATCGAGGTCCTGTTCCTGGTGGCGCAGGGCCTCCATGAGGTCACGATGCTTCAGCTCCCGCTGGGGCGCGGACATGGGATGCGGATCCTGCAGCCGCGCGGTCATCAGGGCATCGCCGATGCGCTCGATGACGGCCAGCTGCAGGGGACGCGCGCCGGATTGCAGCGTGCGGGCCACCTCGTCCATGAGCTTCGGCAGCAGGATCTGGGGCACCGCGAACAGGGCGTCCGCCGCGGGGATGGCCAGGAAGGGGTGCTGGTCCTTGAAGAGTCCCTGCCAGACCTCGGGCAGCAGCAGGCGGGCCGAATCCAGGCCGTCGCGCCAGGGGCTGCGGTAGGCGCCGGAGGGCAGGCGCTCGAAGGTGGCGCCCAGGCTCCGCTGCCGCAGATGGTCGAGAGCCAGATCGAGCACATCGTCAGCGGTCTGGTCCCAGAGTTTCAGCCAGGCCGAGGGCATCACCACGTCGCCCACGCGGATCCGCTGACTCAGGCCGTCGATGAAGCCGCGGTTCCAGTGGCCCTCGCGCTCGGCCAGCCAGGTGGGGACCAGCTCCGGCAGCAGGTGATCCTGGGCGTCCACCCAGGGCTCAGGCAGGGGCAGGCCCTGGTGCTGGACCTCCGCCACGGCATCGACCCAGGCTTCACGTTCCTCGGCCTTCCGGTGCGCCTCGAAGGCCGGCACCAGCGCCGCCAGCCCCGGCAGCTCCGCGGGCAGGCCCCGGGCTTCCAGGAGGCTGCTGAGCCCCGGCAGGGGCGCCTCGTCGGCGCGGGAACGGAATCGGTCGAAAAAGCCCATGGTTTCAAGTCCACCCAAACAAACCATTGTGACCGGGCGGAGGGAATTATGCTTGAGGGATATGGCGCCGCTCGACACCCTGGGCCGACCCCTCAAGGCCCTCAGCATCTCGGTCACCGACCGCTGCAACTTCCGTTGCGGGTACTGCATGCCCAAGGAGGTCTTCGGCCCCGACTACGCCTTCCTGCCGCGGGAGGCCCTGCTCACCTTCGAGGAGATCACCCGCCTCACCCGGGTCTTCATCGGCCTGGGCGTGGCCAAGGTCCGCCTCACGGGCGGCGAGCCGCTGCTCCGGCGGGAGCTGCCGGCCCTGGTACGGATGCTCGCGGGCCTCCCCGGCCTGGAGGACCTGGCCCTGACCTCCAACGGAGTGCTGCTCCCGGATCTGGCGCCCGCTCTGAGGGCGGCGGGTCTCCGCCGGGTGACCGTGAGTCTCGACACCCTCCGCCCCGACCGCTTCCAAGCCCTGTCGGACACGGACCTGCCCCTCGCCCGGGTCCTGGCCGGCATCGATGCCGCCCGGGCCGCGGGCTTCGGGCCCCTCAAGCTCAACTGCGTGCTGCAGCGGGGCGTGAACGACGACGAGATCCTCGACCTGGCCGCCTTCGCCCGGGACGGGGGCCATTCCCTGCGTTTCATCGAGTTCATGGACGTGGGCACCACCAACGGGTGGCGCATGGGGGCCGTGGTCCCCGCCGCGGAAGTGCAAGCCATCCTGCATGCCCGCTGGCCCCTTGAGCCGCTCCCCCCCGACCAGGACGCCGTGGCCCGCGAGTGGCGCTACCGGGACGGCAAGGGCGACGTGGGCCTGATCGCCTCCGTCACCGCGCCGTTCTGCCGGGGCTGCGACCGGGCGCGCCTCTCCGCCGACGGCCACCTTTACACCTGCCTCTTCGCCGGCCAGGGGCTCGACCTCCTGGGCTTCCTGCGCGGCGGGCACAGCGACGCGGACCTCGCGTCCCTGGTGGCCTCCCACTGGAAGCGCCGCGCTGACCGGTATTCGGAGGTTCGGCGCAGTGAGACCCCCGGCCTGCCCCGGGTCGAAATGTCCCATATCGGCGGCTGATCCAGAGGCATCCCATGCGCATCCTTCCCCTCCTGACCTTCGCGGTCCTGACGACCCTCCTTCCGGCGGCACCGCCAGCGGCACCCCTCCCGGCGGCCCCCCACCCGGCGGCCGTCGTCCATGGCGGCGCCGGCAGCCCGCGGGCCCGCATGGACGGCACCGACAAGGCCGCCGCCAAGGCCCTGGCGGCGCTGAAGGCCGGCGGCACCGCGCTCGAGGGCGCCCTGGCCGGCGTGGTGGTGCTGGAGGACGATCCGCGCTTCAACGCGGGCACCGGCGCCAACATCCGCCTGGACGGCAAGACCATCCAGATGGACGCGGCCTGCATGGACGGCGCCACCGGGGCCTTCGGCGCCGTGGCCGCCATCGAGCGGGTGAAGAACCCCGTGCTCGTGGCGCGGAAGGTCATGGACACGCCCCACATCCTCATCGTGGGGGACGGCGCCACCCGCTTCGCGCGGGCCATGGGCTTCCCCGACTACGACCCCGCCTGCGCCGAGAACCGGGCCCGCTTCGAGCGGGTGCGGAGCATCCTGAACGCGTCGGATTCCCGCCAGCTCAAAGGGGCGGATCCCCGCCAGCTCGAGGCCTGGAAGCGCTACGACTGGCAGAAGGCCTGGAACTTCCCCGGGCCCCTGAAAGCGGCCCTGGGTTCGCCGGATACGGTGGGCTGCGTCACCCGGGACGCGAAGGGCGGCTTCGCCGCCGCCATCAGCACCGGCGGCACGACCATCACCTTCTACGGCCGCGTGGGGGATGTGCCGATGTTCGGCGCGGGCATCTACGCGGGCCCGAAAGGTGCCGTGGCCTGCACCGGCAACGGCGAGGACATCGTGAAGCGGCTGGTGGCGAAGGCCGCCTACGACCTGCTGGCCTCGGGCCTGACCGCCCAGGAGGCCGTGGACCGCACCCTGGCCGCCTTCCCCGCCGCCGTGGACCTGGGCCTGGTGGCCATCGGCCCCGACAGCGCCGGAGGCGGATGCAACTTCTCGGCGGAGAAGCAGGCCTTCGTGACGGACTACCGGAACCAGATGGCCTGGAGCCTGGCCCAGTAGACGGTCACGGCCACCCGTTCAACGGCCTGCGACCGCGGCCTGCGGATAGCTGCCCAGCACCTTGAGCGAGGCGCAGGCGCTCCGCAGCTCGGCCAGGGCCGCTCCCATGGCGGCGTCCTCGGCATGGCCTTCCACGTCGAGGAAGAACGCGTATTCCCAGAGCTTCCGCCGCGTGGGCCGGCTCTGGATGCGGCTGAGGTTGAGGCCGCGGCGGGCCAGCGGTTCCAGCAGCCGCAGCAGCGCGCCGGGACCGTCCTGCGCCATGGCCAGCAGCGTCGTGCGGTCCTGGCCCGTGGGCTCGGCGGCCTTGGGCCCCAGCACCAGGAAGCGGGTGGCGTTGGCGGCGAGATCCTGGATGCGCGCCTCGGCCACCTTCAGGCCGAACAGCTCCGCGGCCAGCTCCGAAGCCACCGCCGCGCCTTCGCCGTCCTCCCGCGCGAGCCGGGCGGCTTCCGACGTGGAGGGCGCCTCGATGCGGTCGGCCTGGGGCAGGTGCGCCTCCAGCCAGCGGCGGCACTGGCCCAGGGCCTGGGGATGGGAGTACACCCGGCGGACGGCGCCCAGGTCGAGGTCGGGCCGCAGCAGCAGCGCCTGGTCCACGGGCAGCAGGATCTCCGCGCAGATCTGCAGCGGGCTGTCCAGGAAGGCGTCCAGGGTGGAATCCACCGCGCCCTCGGTGGCGTTCTCCACGGGCACCACGCCATAGTCCGCCTGCTGGCGCTCCACGGCCTTGAACACCGCCTGGATGGTGCCCTGGGGCAGCGACTGGCTGGAGCCGCCGAACTGGTGGCGCGCGGCGAGGTGCGTGAAGGTGCCCTCGGGCCCCAGGAAGGCCACCCGCAGCGGCTTCTCCAGGCTGAGGCAGGCGCTCATGATCTCCTGGAAGATGGTGCGCACTGCCGCCGATGGGAAGGGACCGTCGTTGGCCGCCTCCAACCGCGAGAGGATCTCCCGTTCCCGCTTGGGGGCGTGGAAGAGGGCCTCCGGCGCCGTGGCGGCCTTCAGGCGGCCCACCTCCGCCGCCAGGGAGGCGCGGCGGTTGAGGAGGACGAGCACCTGGTCGTCCACCTCGTTGATGGCTTGGCGGAGATTGAAGAGGGAGGCCGGATCGGGCGTGGTCATGGCAACTCCTAGATGCGAAAACCCCCGAGCCTGGGAAGGACTCGGGGGCGTTGGCGGAAGCGGTGTTGGTTCTAGACGCCGCCTACCCTCGCACCCGAGGCGCGAAAGCTAAAGGGGAAGAAGCGGAGGGAGATGGGCATGGGACTGCTGACACCTTGCCTGAACTCGACGGCCTCCGCAAGCCGAGGCTCAGGCGCCCAGGTGCGCCGATGTTCAGGCGCCCAGGTGCGCCAGGGCCTCCGCCAGGCAGGCCGCCCAGACGTCGTCGGGGGTCTCCTCCAGGAAGAACTCCACGGCGTGGCCGGCGGGGCGCGCCTCGGGGTGCTGCGACCAGGTTTCGAAGAGGGCATCCAGGGGCGCGGCGTTCAGGGGATTGTGCCGGAATTTGTGGGACTTCCGGGCGCGGTCGGGGTCGGGCCCCCGGAGGCAGACGCCCTCCCGGCGCGTGGCCACGAACGTGAAAGCCTGGACCCACTTCCCGTCCATCAGCTGGTTGAAGTGCAGGAAGGCGCCGTGGTGGCTCCGGGAATAGTCGAACAACCGGTGCTTGCCCCGCCACTTGGCCACCCACGCGGTGAGCACCGTCTCCAGGCGCTTCCGCTCTGAAGCGTGCTTCAGGCAGTTCTGGGCGTAGGGCAGGAATTCATCGAGCAGGTCCAAGGCGGGTCTCCGGCATCTTCCACCCTACCGCATGGTGGCGGGCCGGGCATCCACCCATCGGGCCCGTTCCACCGCGTCAAAGCTCGCTACCATGGGGCCACCCCACGAGATGCCCATGACATCCCAGGTCCTTCCGCCATCCACCGACTCGGGCCCCGGCCGCCGGCCGTGGATCCTGGTGCTGGGCGTGCTGCTGGTGAGCGTGGGGGCCACCCTCATTGCCTGGGTGACGGCGCGGCAGAGCCAGCACCAGCGGGACCTGGGGCGCCTGAACCGGTTTGTGAGCCGCACGGAGCGGAGCCTGCAGAACCGGCTGGGCCGCTACGAGGACATCGCGCGGGGGGCCCAGGGCTTCCTCGCGGCCGAAGCGGCCCAACCCAGCGTCCAGCAGTGGCACGAGTATGTGAAAAGCCTGGACATGCCGGGCCGACACCCCGGCCTGTCGAGCCTGGCCTACATCAACTGGGTGAAGGCGCCCGAGCTGGAGAGCTACTTCCAGGCCCGGCCCCACCTCCGGGGGCGCTACCACCGGCCCATCTCCGACCCCATGCCCCTGCGCGAGCCCGGGGAGGGCGGGGACCACATGATCCTCGAGCTCTGCGAACCCGGGGAGCGCGCCACCCTGGGCCTGGGGCTCGACGTGGGCACCAGCCGTACCCAGCGCCTCGCCGCGGAGCGCGCTCGCGACACGGGGCAGCCCGTGCTGTCCGGCCTGCTGTACTTCTCCCGGCCGACGGCCCGCGAGGAAGCGGTGGCACTCTTCGTGCCCGTCTACCGGGGAGCTCCCACCAACCAGACTGAACGCCGCGCCGCCTTCAAGGGCTGGGTGTCCGCGGGCATCCTCATCAAACCCCTGGTCGAAGACATCCTGGGCGGCGAGGACCAGGGCGTGGCCTTCGAGATCGTGGATGCCTATTCCGCCCAGGGCCCGCAGTGGCTCTATGCCACCCCGGACTGGCCCGCCGGCGCCAAGCCCGATGCCCAGTTGACCCTGGAGGTCGGCGGCCGGGGCTGGCAGCTCCGCTACGTCATCAAGCCCGCCTTCTACCACGCGGAGGGCCGCAACCAGCCGCTGTTCCTCCTGCTGGGCGGCCTCGCCGTGAGCTGTTCCCTGGCTGCCGTGGTGTGGTCCCTCGCCGGCACCCGTCAGCGGGCCCTGGAGCTGGCCCAGACCATGAACGCCTCCCTGCACGAGGCCCTGGAGCGCAACCGCAGCCACCTGACGCATTCCCCCCTGGCGGTCCTCGAAACCGACGTGGCCTTCCGCCTGCAGGAATGGAACCCCGCCGCCGAGCGCATCTTCGGCTACACGCGGGCGGACGCCCTGGGCAAGGATCCGCGCATGCTCTTCCCCCCGGAAGCCCAGGCCGAAGTCGACGCCAGGCGGGCAGAGCTCCTGGAGGGCAACGGCGGCACCCGGCGCACGCTCGAGAACATCACCAGCACCGGCGAGGGCATCCTCTGCGACTGGTACAGCACCGCCCTGCGCGACGAGCGGGGCCGGTTTCTCGGCGCGATCTTCCTGATCGACGACATCACCGAACGCCGGCGCGCCGAGAGCGCCCTGCGGCAGGCCCAGAAGCTGGAGAGCCTGGGCGTGCTCGCCGGTGGCATCGCCCACGACTTCAACAACCTGCTCACGGCGATCCTCGGCAACGCCGAGGTGGCCCTGGAGCGGGTCCAGATGGACCCGGTGCTGAAGGCCGCCCTGCAGCGCATCGAAGCCACCACGCAGCGCGGCTCGGACCTCGCCCGCCAGCTGCTCGCGTACGCGGGCAAGGCCCACTTCGCGGTGCGGCCCCTCGACCTCAACGCGATCATCCTCGAAATGGGCGATCTGCTTTCGGTCTCCATCTCCAAGAAGGTGTCCCTGCGGACCGACCTCGAGCCCGGCCTCCCGCCGGTGGACGCCGACAGCGCCCAGTTCCAGCAGGTGGTCATGAACCTGGTGATCAACGCCTCGGAGGCGATCGGCGACCAGATCGGCACCGTGACGCTGCGCACGCGGAGCTTCCACTACGGCAAGGCCGAGCTCAGCGCCACCTTCCCCGGCCAGGTGCTGGAGCCCGGGCCCTACGTCCGGATGGAAGTGGAGGATGACGGCTGCGGCATGGACGCCGAGACCATCGGCCGCATCTTCGATCCATTCTTCACCACCAAGTTCACCGGCCGGGGCCTGGGCCTGTCCGCCATGCTCGGCATCGTGCGGGGACACCGGGCTGGCATCCGGGTGGAAAGCACCCCCGGGGAGGGAACCACCTTCATCCTGCTCTTCCCCGCTTCGGAATCCACCGTCACCCTGCCCACCCCCGAGCCCGACCCCACCACGGCCATCGCGGGCACCGTGCTGGTGGTGGATGACGAGAGCATCATCCGGGATCTGGCCCACAGTGCACTGGAAGCCACGGGCCTGCGCGTGCTGGAAGCCCGGGACGGCCTCGAGGCCGTGGAGCTGTTCCAGGCCGGCCAGGAGCGCATCGACCTCGTCCTGCTCGACATGACCATGCCCCGCATGGGCGGCTCAGAGGCCTTCCGGCACATCCGGGAGCTGGCTCCCGGCACCAAGGTGCTGCTCACCAGCGGCTACACCCAGCGAGAGTCCCTGGAATCCCTCGCGGACCTCCCGCCGGACGGCTTTCTCCAGAAACCCTTCCGAGTCAGAGAGCTGGTCAGCAAGGTGCGGGATCTCCTCCGCCAGTCCCCCGGGAAAACCAGCATCAGATAACCATCCAGGCATGGTGCCAAATCGCCTAAGTCCTTGCGATGACTGGCTCCTGTGGCATGGGTCACAAGTGGTTCCGATTGGGTTTTTAGACACAGAAATCCCGACCTGTACATCTCATGCTGAACGGATCTGGAGGCATCCATGTCCGACGCGGCCGCACAGCTGATCAGCTCCGGTAACCTGCCGACCCCCAATTGGCACGCCACCCACGAGGAAGCCCAGGCCCGCCTGACCCGCATGGCGGAGGCCCTGGGCGCCGCCGACTGGCAGGAAGTGGACAAGGGCGCCAAGTGGATCTACGAAGTGCTGCGTCCCCATAACGAGGCGGAGGAGCGCGAGCTGTTCCCCCTGCTCGAGGAGATCGGCGCCGAGGCCCTCCACCAGCGCCTGTTCGAGGACCATCGGCAGATGTGGGACCTCACCCTGCAGCTGCTCGCCGAGATCGCCGACGGCCAGGTGCGCGCGCCGCGCTCCCTCACGCTGCTGGGCCAGCGCCTGGTGGACCTGATCCGCGATCACATCGAAGCCGAAGAGCACCTCATGCTGCCCCTCCTCAAGGGGCGCTCGCTCTACTGCTCCGATGCGGAAACCCAGGACGGGTACCTGATCCTCGAGAAGAAGCTCATCGCCCCCGAGACCTGGTCCTTCATCGTGCAGGCGCCCCAGGTGGCCCGCGGCCGGAAGCCGGGGCAGTTCTTCATGGTGGCCCCCTTCCCCGAGAGCGAGCGCATTCCCCTCACCCTGGCCGGCGGCGACGCCCGCCGCGGCTACATCCACTTCATCATGCAGGAGGTCGGCGCCACCACGAAGGCCATGGGCCGCTTCAGCGCCGGCGACCGCCTCTTCGCGGTGGCCGGCCCCATGGGCACCCCCACCGAGCTGGTGGAGGAGGGCACCATCGTGCTGATGGCCGGCGGCTACGGCAGCGCTGCCATCCTGCCCGCCGCGGAGGAGCTCCACGCCAAGGGCCGCCGGGTCATCACCATCCTGGGCGGCCGCAGTGCGGAGCGGGTGCTGCTGGCCGACGAGCTGGGCGCCGCCTCCGCGGAACTGATCGTCACCACCGATGACGGCACCCTGGGCCGGAAAGGCCTCGTCACCGACGCCTTGAAAGACGTCATCGCCCGCGAGAAGGTCGCCCAGGTGGTGGCCGTGGGCCCCCTGCCCATGATGCGCGCCGTCTCCGACCTCACGAAGCCCCACGGCATCTTCACCCTGGTGAGCCTCAACGCCCTCATGGTCGACGGCACTGGCATGTGCGGCGGCTGCCGCGTGACCGTCGGCGGCCAGACCAAGTTCGCCTGCTTCGACGGCCCCGACTTCGACGGCCACCAGGTGGACTTCAACATGCTCCGCATGCGCCAGGACTGGTACAAGACGGAAGAGAAGGACATCTGCGATCCGCACGAGTGCAAGATCGGCCGCGTGGCCGCCACCGGTCCCGTGGACTACTCGCAGTATCTCCATGAGCCCGTGGCCGACCTGGATTGGCAGAACCTCGACCTGAACACCATCAAGCCCAGCCAGAAGATGAAGATCCCCCGCCAGGAGATGGCCTGCCAGCCGCCTGAGCTGCGCGTGTGCAACTTCGACGAGGTGAGCCTGGGCCTCGGTCCCGACCAGGCCAAGCTCGAAGCGGCCCGTTGCATCCAGTGCAAGCATCCCGCCTGCATCGAGGGCTGCCCGGTGAGCATCAACATCCCGGCCTTCCTCATGCAGATCGTGCAGGACAACCCTCAGGGCGCCGCCCGCATCATCAAGGAGAGCTCCTCGCTCGGCTCCGTCTGCGGCCGCGTCTGCCCGCAGGAAAAGCAATGCGAGATCAAGTGCGTGGTGGGCATCAAGGGCGATCCCGTCTCCATCGGCCGCCTGGAGCGCTTCGCCAGCGACTCCATGCTGGGCTCGCAGGAGCTGCCGCCGGTCGAGGCGCCCACCGGCAAGAAGGTCGCCGTCATCGGCGCGGGCCCCGCGGGCCTCACGGTGGCCGGCGAGCTCATCAAGAAGGGCCACCAGGTCACGGTCTACGATGCCTTCCACAAGCCCGGCGGCGTGATGCTCTACGGCATTCCCGAATTCCGCCTGCCCAACAAGATCGTGGATCAGGAAGTGGACACCCTCCGCCGCTTGGGCGTGACCTTCGTGATGAACACGCTCGTGGGCCGCAGCATGACCCTCGAGGAGATGCGCAAGGACTTCGACGCCATCTTCATGGGCACCGGTGCCGGCCTCCCCAAGATGATGGGCATCCCCGGCGAGGAGTACAAGGGCGTCTACACCGCCAATGAATTCCTCACCCGCATCAACCTCATGCGCGCCGACTTGTTCCCCAACTACTCCACCCCGGTGACCGTCGGGAAGAACGTCATCATCGTGGGCGCGGGCAACACGGCCATGGACGCCGCCCGGGCCGCCCGCCGCATGGGCGCCGAGCACGTCACGGTGGTCTACCGCCGCACCGTCAAGGAATCCACCGCCCGGAAGGAGGAGCTGGAGCACGCCCACGAGGAGGGCGTGGCGTTCAAGTTCCTCTGCACCCCGGTCCAGCTCCATGGCAACGACAAGGGCTGGATGACGCACGCCGAGTGCGCGGTGATGGAGCTGGGCGAGCCCGGTCCTGATGGCCGCCGCAGCCCCAAGATGACCGACGAGCGGATCACGATCCCCTGCGAAACCCTGGTGGTCGCCCTGGGCTTTGACGTCAACCCGCTCCTCGCCATAACGGAAAAGGGCCTGAAGACCCTCAAGGGCGGGGTGGTTGTGGTGGACAACGAAACCGGCGAAACCTCCCTCCCGGGTGTGTTTGCGGGCGGCGATGTCATCACGGGCGGGGCCACCGTCATCCTGGCCATGGGCCAGGGCCGCCGGGCTGCCGCCGCCATCCACCAGCGCCTCGTCGGGGAGACCCAAGGCGCGGTCTGACCACCCGACCTAGTGTGACCAAATTGACCGATCCATCTTGTATCATGGACCAGGCAAGATCCCTGTCCTGATACCCGTTGCCAGACATGCCAATTGTGCCCCCCGGAAGGAGCGAACCATGAGCCAGCGCGTGATGAAGACCCTGGATGGGAACGAGGCCACCGCCTCGGTCGCCCATCGCCTCAGCGAAGTCATCGCCATCTACCCCATCACCCCCTCCTCGAACATGGGCGAGTGGGCTGACGAGTGGAGCTCCCAGGGCAAGACCAACGTCTGGAAGACCATCCCCTCGGTGATCGAGATGCAGTCCGAAGGCGGCGCCGCGGGCGCCGTGCACGGCGCGCTCCAGGCCGGCAGCCTCACGACGACCTTCACGGCGTCCCAGGGTCTCCTCCTGATGATCCCGAACATGTACAAGATCGCCGGCGAGCTGACCCCCTTCTGCATGCACGTCACCGCCCGCACCCTGGCCGCCCATGCCCTCAGCATCTTCGGCGACCACTCGGACGTGATGTCCTGCCGCATGACCGGGTTCGCCATGCTGTCTTCGGAGAGCGTGCAGCAGGCCCACGACTTCGCGGCCATCTGCCACGCCGCCACCCTGCACAGCCGCATCCCCATCCTCCACTTCTTCGACGGCTTCCGCACCAGCCACGAAGTCGCGAAGATCGAGATCCTCAATGATGAGGACCTGCGCCACATGGTGCCTGACGAGCTCGTGGCCAAGTTCCGCAAGATGGCCCTCACGCCCGATCATCCGGTGATCCGCGGCACCGCCCAGAACCCTGACACTTTCTTCCAGGCCCGCGAGGCCTGCACCCCCTACTACAAGGCCTTCCCCGCCATCGTGCAGCAGGAAATGGACCGCTTCGGCGCCATGACCGGCCGCAACTACCGCCTCTATGACTACTACGGCCACCCGGAAGCCGAGCGCGTGGTCGTCATCATGGGCTCCGGCTGCGACGTCACCCACGAGTACGTCGAGTGGGCCGTGAAGCAGGGCGAGAAGGTGGGCGTTCTCAAAGTCCGCTTGTTCAGGCCCTTCGCCATCGAAGAGTTCGTGCGCGCCCTGCCCGCCTCGGTCAAGAAGATCGCCGTCATGGACCGCTGCAAGGAACCCGGCTCCCCGGCCGATCCCATGCACCTGGACGTGATCGCCGCCCTTCGCGAAGGCCGCGAGGAAGGCCACACCAAGCTTGACCCCATCGTCGTGGGCGGCCGCTACGGCCTGTCCTCCAAGGAATTCACGCCGGCCATGGTCAAGGCGATCTTCGAGAACCTGTCCAAGGACAAGCCGAAGAACCACTTCACCGTGGGCATCATGGACGACATCAGCCACAGCTCGCTGACCTACGATGCCTCCTTCGATGTCGAGCCCGAGGACGTCACCCGCGCCCTCTTCTACGGCCTGGGCGCTGACGGCACGGTGGGCGCCAACAAGAACTCCATCAAGATCATCGCCGAGGAGACCCCGAACTACGGCCAGGGCTACTTCGTCTACGACTCCAAGAAGTCTGGCGCCATCACCATCAGCCATCTCCGCTTCGGCCCCCGCCCCATCAAGAGTGCCTACCTGGTGACCAAGGCGAACTTCATCGCCTGCCACCAGACCAGCTTCCTCGAGAAGTACGAAATGCTCGAGCCCGCCGGCCCCGGCGCCACGTTCCTCCTGAACACGCCCCACAACGCCGAGAACGTGTGGGACACGCTGCCCAAGGAAGTGCAGACGGCCATCGTCGAGAAGCACCTAAAGTTCTACGTGATCGACGCCTACGAGGTGGCCAAGAACACCGGCATGGGCGTGCGCATCAACACCATCATGCAGACCTGCTTCTTCGCGATCTCGGGCGTGCTGCCCCGCGAGGAGGCCATCGCCCAGATCAAGAAGGCCATCAAGAAGACCTACGGCAAGAAGGGCGACGCGGTCGTCCAGCAGAACTACCTGGCCGTGGATGAGACCCTGGCCCACCTCCATGAGGTGAAGGTTCCCACCACCGTGACGTCCACCCGCATGCGTCCGCCGATGGTGTCCGCCGAGGCCCCGGACTTCGTGCAGCGCGTCACCGCCGTAATGATGGAGGGCAAGGGCGACCTCCTGCCCGTCAGCGCCTTCCCCATCGACGGCACCTGGCCTGTGGGCACCACCAAGTGGGAGAAGCGCAACATCGCGCTGGAAATCCCCGAGTGGGACAGCTCCATCTGCATCCAGTGCAACAAGTGCGCGATGGTCTGCCCCCATGCCGCCATCCGCGCCAAGGTCTACGATCCCGCGGCCCTGGCAGGTGCGCCCGAGACCTTCAAGGGTGTGGACTACAAGGGCCCCGAGTACAAGGGCCAGAAGTACACCATCCAGGTGGCGCCCGAGGATTGCACCGGCTGCACCCTCTGCGTCGAGGTCTGCCCAGCCAAGGACAAGAGCAATCCCAAGCACAAGGCCATCGACATGGTCGCCCAGGCCCCGCTGCGTGAGGCCGAAGCCGCCAACTTCAGCTTCTTCCTCGATCTGCCCGAGGCTGACCGCACCACGGTGAAGCTGGACGTGAAGGGCTCGCAGTTCCTCGAGCCCCTGTTCGAATTCAGCGGCGCCTGCTCCGGCTGCGGCGAGACGCCCTACCTCAAGCTGCTGACCCAGCTCTTCGGCGACCGCACGCTGATCGCCAACGCCACGGGCTGTTCCAGCATCTACGGCGGCAACCTGCCCACCACCCCCTACACCGTCAACAAGGACGGCCGCGGGCCCGCCTGGGCCAACAGCCTCTTCGAGGACAACGCGGAATTCGGCCTGGGCATGCGCCTCTCGGTGGACAAGCACCAGGAGTTCGCCCTGGAGCTGATGCACCGCCTGGGTTCGAAGCTGGGCGACGAACTCATCGCCGCCATCGCCACCGCCGACCAGACCACCGAGGCCGGGATCAAGGCCCAGCGCGAGCGGGTCGAGGCCCTCAAGCAGAAGCTCTCCGCCATGAAGGAGCCCGAGGCGAAGATGCTCTTCGACCTGGCCGACTACCTGGTCGACAAGAGCGTCTGGATCGTGGGCGGCGACGGCTGGGCCTACGACATCGGCTACGGCGGCCTGGACCACGTCCTCGCCTCCGGCCGCAACGTGAACGTGCTGGTGCTCGACACGGAGGTCTACTCCAACACCGGCGGCCAGGCCTCCAAGTCCACCCCCATGGGCGCTGGCGCCAAGTTCGCCATGGCCGGCAAGAGCATGCCCAAGAAGGATCTCGGCATGATCGCCATGAGCTACGGCGGCATCTACGTGGCCAAGGTCGCCTTCGGCTCCCGCGACGCGCAGACGGTCAAGGCCTTCCAGGAAGCCGAGTCCTACAACGGCCCCAGCCTCATCCTGGCCTACAGCCACTGCATCGCCCATGGCTATGATCTGTCCCACGGCGCCGACCAGCAGAAGCTCGCGGTGGATTCCGGCCACTGGCCGCTGTTCCGCTTCGACCCCCGCCGCCTCGACAAGGGCGAGGCGCCCCTGCAGCTCGATTCGAGCGCGCCCAAGGTGCCCATGCTCCAGTACGTCCGCAATGAGACCCGCTACCGGATGATCGAGCAGCAGAACCCCGAGCACTTCCAGAAGCTCATGGCTCAGGCCCAGCTCGACACCACCAACCGCTACTCCGTCTACGAACAGCTCGCCAAGCTGTCCGTCACGGCCAAGCACAGCTGAAGGGTGACGACATGAACCTCTCGACCACCTACCTCGGCCTGAAGCTGGCCCATCCCCTGATGGCGGGCGCCTCCCCCATGGTCGACGACATGGGCATGGTCAAGCGCCTGGAAGACGCCGGCGCCTCCGCCATCGTGATGCACTCCCTCTTCGAGGAGCAGATCACCCGCGAAGAGCAGGGCACCATCATGGACATGGAGCTGCATGCGAACTCACATGCGGAGGCCATCTCCTACTTCCCCAAGCCCGACGACTTCCGCCTGGGCCCTGAGAAGTACCTCGAGCAGATCCGCCGCATCAAGCAGGCCGTCTCCGTCCCCGTCATCGCGTCGCTGAACGGCACCACCCCCGCCGGCTGGCTGCACCACGGCAAGCTCATGCAGGAAGCCGGGGCCGACGCACTGGAACTGAACGTCTACTACATCCCCACGGATGCCAGAGAGACCGCCGCCGACGTGGAGAAGCGCACCCTCGAGATCGTGCGCGCCGTGAAGTCCGAAGTGAAGATCCCCGTGTCCGTGAAGCTCTCGCCCTTCTTCTCCTCGCTGGCGCACTTCGCCGTCGAGCTGGAAGCCGCGGGCGCCGACGGCCTGGTGCTCTTCAACCGCTTCTTCCAGCCCGACATCAACGTCGAGGAACTGGTCGCCGAGCCCAGCCTGCAGCTCTCCGGTCCAGCTGATCTGCTGCTCCGCCTGCGCTGGCTCGCCGTGCTCCACGGCCACCTCAAGGGCAGCCTCGCCGTGACCGGCGGCGTGCACGATGGCATCGGTGCCCTGAAGGCCGTCATGGCCGGCGCGGACGCGGTGCAGATGGTCTCCGCGCTCCTCATCCACGGACCTGAGCGCCTCGCCCAGACCCGCGCCAGCCTTGCCGAGTGGCTGGAAGAGCACGAGTACGAATCCCTGGCCCAGGCCCGGGGCAGCATGAGCCTCCTGAAGTGCCCCAATCCCCAGGCCTTCACCCGCGCCAACTACATGCGGATCCTCAACGGATGGAAGCCCTGAATAACGGTTTCTGCCATGGGACCCCCGGCCAGCCGGGGGTCTCGCGCATTGTGAGAGTAATCTCACTCTTTGAGTGTGTTTGACCCGGACATCGTCTATTATCTGTACCGTTCATCCAACATCATTCTGCGCAGGTGACCATGCTTCCTCTGTCCCAGTCCTCCGGTTACGCGGTCTTGGCCATGAGCTGCCTCGAAGATCCAGGCGGCAAGCCGACCTTGGTGGTGGACGTGGCCGCGCGCACGGGGTTCCCTCGCCCGTACCTGTCCAAGATGATCCACAAGCTCGCCAAGGTGGGTCTGGTGATGGCCAAGCGCGGCAACAAGGGCGGCGTGGTGCTGGCCCTGGCCGCCAAGGAGATCACCCTCGACCTCATCGCCGAGGCGGTGGACGGTTCCGAGTGGCGGAATCAGTGCCTGCTCGGCTTCAAGGACTGCTCCGATGAGCGCGCCTGCCCTTCCCACACCTTCTGGAAGGCCGAGCGGGATCACATCCACCGCTGCCTGAAGGAGATCTCCCTCGAGGAGATCCGCGCCTTCGAGCAGCAGAGCCGCACCTGGCGCCTAGCCGATGCCCTGCCCGAGAAGAAGCTCAAGCCCCGCGCCAAGAAGACCGCCAAGCCGGCAGCGAAGAAGCCCGCCGTCAAGAAGGCCGCGCCCGCCCGCACCGCCGCCAAGAAGGCCTGATCCGGGGCCGGGCTTCCCTGCCACGGCATCACGGGGCCGCCCTCCTGGGCGGCCCCGTTGCGTGATGGGCGGTCGACTAGTTGCTTGGGGCCATCTCGTGAGCCGGGCCCGGCTCGGGCGCGTTCAGGAAGCCATGGCTCGCCCGGAAGCGCTCCACAGCCGGGTCGTCGTGGTGTCGCGCCAGCTCAGCCAGGGTCACCGACCGCAACCGGGCCAGGATCTGCTCCAGCGTCTCCTGCCAGAAGGCGTGGAGCATGCACGGCGTGTCGTCCGTGCAACCCATCAGGCCCATGAGGCACCGCTTGCGCCAGGCCACCCCATCGATGGCCTCGGAGAGGTCCTCCAGGGTGATTTCCGAGGAGGGACGGGCCAGCACCACGCCGCCATGATGGCCTCGCCGAGCCACCACGAGCCCCTTCTTGGCCAGCTTGTGGACCAGCTTGGAGAGGTACGACCGCGGAATCCCCGTGTACTCGGCCACTTCCTCGACGAGGACCGGGTGGCCGCCGGGTTCCTGAAGGCAGCGCAGCGCCCGCACCGCGTACCCTGTGGTCTGCGAGAGTGGAAGCATGCTGACCTCCATGAAAGACCCTGTACTGAAGGGTCTTATTAATGAAGATCCTCCGGTAATCTAACGAGTCAACCAGCCTTGTGATCTGCGTCACTCTCCACCCGTTCTCGCCGGAAAATAACCAGGGGGGACGCCAGTTGGCATCCCCCCTGGATGACCAGCCTGATGTCTACCTGGCGGCAACCTTGGTCTTGAGCTTCTGATAGAGCTCCATGGTGAAGACATTTTTCGTCACCAGGTCCGCCTTGGTCTTGTACGGCCGGTTGGCCACCACCTTGGCGGCGAGGGCCGCATCGATGCCCAGCATGAAGCTGATTTCGTTCGGATGGGCGTGGTTGATGTCCACGGGCTTCAGCTTGCCCTTCGTGCGCGGCTCCACGACCGGAGCTTTGGCCTTGGAGGCGGGAGCCGCAGGTTTGGCCGCGGAAGGCTTGGCCTTCGCCGCCGCGGGCCTGGCGGGGGCCTCTGAGGCCTTCTCGGGGGCAGGGGCTGTCGCGGTGGCCGGCTTGGGTTTCGCCGTCTCCTGGGCCCCCAGGGGCAGCGCGAGACCCAGGGCCAGCAGGAGAGCCGCCGGCAGCGGATTCGGGATTCGGGTGGTCATGAAACCTCCGGTAAGGGCCAGGGCCCATGCAGCCGGGCCCACGGGAGAAGCATACAAACAACAACCCGGATGCGGTGAGGCAGCCGGGTTGCGTTCAGCGTGAGTGCGTGAGGGGAGCGGGTCGCCCCGCTCCCCCCGGGACTGGATCTTACTGGTGCACCTTGACGGGATCGAACTCGGAACCGGCACCGTGGCAGACGGCGCAGGATTCGAGGGCCGGATTCAGGGCGCTGCGGTTGACCTTGATCTGGCCACCGTTCAGGTTCATGTGAGCCTGGGCGGCGGTGCTGTCATGGCAGGTGACGCAAGCAGCAGTGAAGGGGCTGATCATCTTGTCGGTGGCGCTGACGGTGTTGATCGAGGCCTTGGCATCCGCGGGGGTCACGATCGCGCCGTTGTCGGCGAGTTCGCGGCTGGCGAGCAGCTTGCCGGAGGTCGGCACGTTGTAGCCGTTGTAGGTGTGGCAGCTCTGGCAGTTGTTCAGGATGCCGGGGAAGCCGATGTTGGCGCCGTTGATGATGGCGATCTGGCCAGGGGTCCGGTCGCGGACGATACGGATCGGGGTGGTGCGATCCTTGCCGGCGTGGATCCCGTGGATCATGTCCTTGAAGTTGTTCGTGGTCTGGGGGAAGTTCAGCGCGAAGTTCGAGCCGGCAACCACGGGGTTGGGGACGGTGATGCCCCAGGCGGCGAGGCTGGCGGTGTCCTTGGCGGTGAAGAGGCCCGCGGCGCGGTAGGTCTCGAGGGCGGCGTCAGAGATGCCCTTGCCGCTGGTGGTGAGACCGGGGACGTGGCAGGTGACGCAGACCTGGACTTCGTAGACGCGGTTGCCACCGTGGCCTTCGAACCACTCGTGGCAGTTCGCGCACTTGGCGGAGTCGATGGCGGTGCGGCGGGCGGTGTCGCCCGTGACGGCCTTGATCACCGAGACGGCGTGGCGGGCAGCGGCGGGGTTCACCTGGGTGAAGTAGCCCTGCAGCGCCACGGAGCGCAGCTTGGCGGTGGCGGGGAAGGCGTTCAGGATGGTGGCGGTGTAGTAGCCGCTGGCATCCGGAGTGGCAGACAGGGTGCCGTTGGTCTTGGCGGTGTCGAGCAGAGCGGCGATGGAGACCGTCTGGGGCTGGCCATTGGCGCGGCCGAAGTTGTTGTAGTCGGCGGGCGCGACGATGCCGTCCTGGTCCTGGGCATAGGCCATCAGGAAGCTGGGGGCACCGGTGAAGCCGGTCAGGGGGTTCGCCATGGGGGTCGTGGCGGGCAGGAAGGTGACGGGGGTGCCGTCAGCCTTGATGCGGAACACGACGGTGGCGGTGGTGCCGGACACGGCGGCGGACTTGATTTCGTAGGTGAAGTTCACGAGACCGGCGGCAACCGTGGGGTTGTGCGGGGTCACGTTCAGGGTCTGGTGGTAGACAGGAATGCTGGCGGCGGTGTGGCAGCCCTGGCAGTTCTTGTCGTCGAGCTGGGGGCCGCCGTTGTTCACGGTGCCGTGGTTGGTGCCGGTCACGAAGTCCACGTTGTCATGGCAGGTGCCGCAGGCCAGACGGGTGGGCTTGTTCTTCCAGTTGTCGGCCTGGGGGACGTTCGCGTGGCACTTGATGCACATGCGCTCGCCGCCATCCAGCATGGAGTAGCCGAGCTTGTCGAACAGGACGTTGGCGTAGTTGTAGCCGGTCTTGCTGAGGTTGCCGCCGCGGTGGATGCGGTGGGCCAGAGCGGTCATGTCGCCAGCCGCGCCGCCGTTGATCTTGCGGGTGTCACCGGAATAGACGGTGCCGGTGAGGGTGGCTTCGGCGTAGCCGTACTTGCGCTGGTCGGTGTGGCAGACCACGCAGTAGCGGACTTCCACGCGGCCGCCGCCGTGGAAGGCGAGCTTGTCGTGGCACTCATTGCAGTTGTTGATGGACACGATGTCGCGGATGTCCGTGCCGGCGGCAACAGGCTGGCCGGTGGCGGGCACGAAATCGTAGTTCAGGTTGATGGGGTCCTTCATGTTCATGGAGGAGGCCACCGTGACGCCATTGGCGGTGTTGCTGCCGGTGCCGCGGGCGGCGCCCGAGAACTGGATGGTCAGCCGGTGCACGAGGTCAGGCTGGAAGGTCACATCGCCCAGGTCAGCCTTGGCGGCGGGGGCGGTGTAGGTGAGGCCGTCCAGGAAGGCCTGCATGGTGGTGACATCGCGGTAGAACGTGTACTTGTAGGTGCCATCGCCGTTGTCGACCAGGGTGCCGGTGTTGTCGGTGGTCGGACGGGAAGCGCCGGCGGCCGCGGTGGTCGTCGGGACGCTGCTCACGATGTAGCTGACCCACTTGCCGGGCGCCTTCGTGGTGGCATCTTCGGGCACCAGCTTCGCCATGGCGAACGCCAGGTTGGGGTAGCTGGTCAGGGTGGCCGTGGAGCTCTTGGCGGTGAAGCCGCCCAGGCCCTTGATGCCGTTGCCGGCGCGGTCCATGAGCTTGAAGGTCACGACGGGGTTGCGGGCGCCGGTGGCGGGGATGGTCACACCGGTGATGGTGCCCTGGGGCTGGAGGTCAGCCCACTGCTCGGGCGTCAGGAGGGCGGCGTTCACCACGAGGGTGGCGTTCTGGCCGTCCTGGCCGTTGGTGCCATTGGTGCCGTTGGTGCCGTTGGTGCCGTTCAGACCGTTCTGTCCGGCCTTCCCGTTACAACCGATCAGCACGAGGGCGATCGCTGCGGAGGCGAGGAGCCCGCAGAGCTGTTTCAGAGGACGATGCTTCATGTTCAGTTCTCCTTGAATTGAGGTAGTGAAGCGGTGGAAGAAGGATTGAGGGCGAGCGTTTGACGCACTTGTCGAGATGTCGCACCTCCTTGGTTCTCTTGGCCTCGCGGCGCCGTCGTGCAGTCCCGGAGGGGCGCTGGCGCTACCGGGCGATGTTGGTTCCGTGGCAAAGGGTTTCGTTGAAGCACCCGGGAGCCGTGCCGGCGGGCGGCGTGGTGAGCGGCTTCAGGGTGGAGTTCGCGCCGGCGGTGTGGCACTGGGCGCAGGCAGGAGCGTTGGCGTACTCGGTGTAGACGTGAGTGGGCCGGCCAGTGGTGTTGGAGGTCCAGGGCTTGTCGGGGTGCGGGGCCTTGGTGTGGCAGGCCTTGCAGGAAATCGCCAGGCCGTTGTCATAACTCGAACCGTGGCACTTGGCGCAGTGGGCCATGCCCGCCATGACCTTGGGATCGGCGTTGGGCGTGGCCTGGGCGCCGAGGCGGCCGTGCATCGCGGGATCGGCCCAACCGGTGGGATGGTTCACGCCCGCCGTGTGGCAGGTGAAGCAGCTGACCTTCGCGATGCCGCCAGCCTGGGCGGGATCCACGGTGGAGCCGTGGCAGGTGCGGCACTGGTCGGGCGCCTTGACGTACTCAGCCCAGTGGGTCTGGAGCCAGTCGGCGGGATGCTTGCCCGTGGTGGTGTTGAGCGGCGTCGCCTTGCCGGCGGTTCCCGCGCATCCCCAGCCGAGGAGCGCGAGCGCCATCGCGAAACAACTTGCCGCAATCCATTTGGTTCTGCTCATGGTGTTCCCCTTCGACACTCTGCGGATCACTACCGATGACAAGCGCGGCACTTGTCGTTGTTGGCCCGGCCATGGCAGGTGTAGCAGCTGGACGGATCCATCTTTCCTTCCATGCGGTGCAGGGTCATGTAGTCCCCGCGGTGCGGCATGTCGCGGTCGGGGCGGTCGCCAAACCGGACGGCGGGCTTCATGGGCACCTTGCCGCCGTGACAATCCGTGCAGAACGACTGGGCGTGGCAGGAGGCGCAGCTGTTGGCATCCTGGTTGGCCTGGTACTTGTGGTTCTTCACGAAGTCGGCGGTGTGGTCGAACGACGCGTAGGGCTTGAGGGCGCCCTTGGCGAGATCAGTGCTGTGGCACTCCGAGCACATGGGACGGCCGGCACCCAGTTCCTGCGGGTGCGTGGCGGCGAAGCTCGTCTCAGGGGAGACGAGGCTGCACGCCATGAGGAAGCCGAGGCCCAGCGCGATGCCGAGTACCTGGAGGACGGTTTTCCGGGCCATTACTGACCTCCCTTCTTGCCAAAGCCGAATCGGTATTCGGCCTTCAACAGTCCCCGGGTCTCGCTCTTGGCGACCGGGGTGCTTCCATAACTGAGATCGCCGGAAACCCGCAGGCTCGAGGTCGCCTGGTACCCGAGCGAACCAACCATCTCGTAGACGTTCGTGAGCCCGTTCAGGTGGGGATTGGCTTCGGAATAGCGCTGCAGGATGCCGTCGAGGCTCGCGCTGAACTTGCCCTTGGTGACCATGCCCCAGAGGCGGGCCTCGGCGTGCTTCAGGCTGCGGTAAGGCGTGGCGGAATCCACGAGCAGGGTCTTGGCGGCGTTGACGTAGTGACCGGCGGCGCCGGCCTGGATCGTCTTCTCGGCGTTGGCCCAGCGCAGCTCGCCGCCCATGCGGTTCACGTCGCCGTAGAGCTCGCGGTGCATGTGGCGGTAGTCGGCCACCACCTGGATGGACCAGGGGGTGTTCCAGGTGACGCTGCCGCCCCAGCCCTTGAACATGTCGCGGTCATCCTGGCGGAAGAGCGAGGGCAGGTTGGTGCCGGCAAAGTAAGCGAAGAAGTTTCGCTCGGCGAAGTTGCCCGACACCGTGACCTGGCTGCCGATCTTCACCGTGGCGGTGTAGTCGTGCTCGGCGACGCGGGAGCGGTCAGGGGCGCCGGGGGCCTGGGCCTCGTGGCTGGCGATGTCGAACACCGTGCGGCCGCGGAGGCCGAAGGTGGCGGTGGGGGCGACCAGGAGATCCGCGCCGAGCTGCTTCCGGGTGTAGTCCACCGGGGAGGGGATGGTCAGATCCTTCGCGGCCTTGGTGCCGTCCTGAAGGTACGAAAGGCCGAACTCGCCGACCTGGGGCAGGCGCCAGCCGAGGCGGGTGCCGAAGATGACATCGCGCTGGAACTCGTAGTCGTGCTGGTCGCGGGGATCCACCGTCTTGTAGAGGACAGGCTTGCCCACGAAGGCCGACACCGTGAATCCGCCGCGCAGGTCGGTGCGGGCGGCGACGCCGTCCACCTGCTCGAACCCGGTGCTCTGCTGGACGGTGAACCGGCCGGCTTTGATCTCGGCATTGGCCCGGTCGAACCGGTAGCGCAGGTACCCGTAGTTCAGGTAGCCGCCGTTCTTGGAGCCGTCCTTCGAACCGTCGAAGTTCGAGGCGTCGCCCAGGTCCGTGCGGCCCCAGCCGAAGAGGTGCAGGGAGAGGCGGTCAGTGCCCAGCTTGGTGGCATCGATGCCGAGGTACTGCGTCGCCGGCGTGAACGTGGCCTTGTCGAAACCCGGGGTCTCGGACTTCCACATCTGAGCCATGGTGGTGCCGTAGAGGCTGACCTCCTGGCCCCAGGCGGTGGCTGACATCAGGGTGGCAAGCAGGGCCACGTGGGTGCGTCGTTTCATGATTCGCCTCATCTCGCAATGCGGTGTGCGTTGGCCGTTCCAGAAGACGAGTGGTCGGTGCCGGGGACCCACTTAGCCGATGATCGGGTCAGCAACGACACTAAGCCCGAACTCAGGCCACCTCAAGAGTGCAAATGCTTCTTTTGACCATGCCTTCATGGTTATTTGGGATCAATTTTGGACCAATCCGTGACACTTCAATTTATTTTTCAATGCCACTAATGTCAATGATTTAATACTCAACAATTCAGGAAATTACCGTGATTATTTTCAATTGTATGCAAACGGATTCACTCCAAAGTGGACAAAGTTGTGACCTTGGGCACTGGAAAGGTTCCCGGATTTCTTCGCCCCGTCAAAACCCCCGCCGGAGGCCCCTGTGACAGGGCGCACACCGGCCCGGCCCTCGGCCCCGTGTGACCCCCGACACGCCGCCTGATCCACATACTCATCTCTTGTAAAAGGCTGGAGGTTCTCATGGTTCAAAACACCCTCGCGCTCGGGGCGGAGGCGGTCGGATGCGCCGCCTTCGATGCCGGCATCAAAGGCGCGTTCGGGTATCCGGGCACCCCGTCCACGGAGGGCTTTGAATTTGTCGAAGCCATGATCCAGGCGGACCCGGCCCGCGTGGCCCGCTGGGCCGCCAATGAAAAGGTGGCCTACGACCTGGCCCTGGGCATGAGCTACGCCGGGTTCCGCACCCTCGTGACCATGAAGCACGTGGGGCTGAACGCCGCCATGGACGCCTACGCCAATTCCGCGCTGACCGGCGTCCGGGGCGGGCTGGTGCTCCTGGTGGCCGACGACCCCGGCATGCACAGCAGCCAGAACGAGCAGGACAGCCGCCGCCTGGCCAAGTTCGCCTGGCTGCCTGTCCTTGAGCCGAGCACCGTCCAGGAATGCTACGACTTCACCTGCCGCGCCTTCGAGCTGTCGGAGCGGCTCCAGCTGCCCGTGATGGTGCGGCTGGTCACCCGGCTGGCCCACTGCCGGGCCGCCCTGGTCCGGCGCGAGGTGCTCGCCCCCACGGGGCTGGGCGTGGCGCCGAAGGAGACCATCCAGGACTGGGTGCTCATCCCCTCCAATGCCCGCCGCCGCTACGTGGACCTGCTGGCCAAGCAGGCCGGGATGGTCGAGGACCTGGCCCCCATGAACCGCCTCGTGGCCGGCACCAGCCGCCGCGGGGTCGCCCTGGCCGGAATGGGGCGCGCCTACTTCGACCAGCTGGCCCTGGAGCACCCCGAGCTGCGGGCGATGCCCCGGCTGGAGGTGGCCGCCTATCCCATGGACCCGGCGCTCGAGCCGGCCTTCCTCGCCCAGGTGGATGAGGTGTTCGTCTTTGAAGAGGACTATCCGGTGCTGGAGGAGCGCCTGACCTTCCAGCGGGCTGGGAAGATCCACGGACGCCTGGACGGCTCCCTCCCGCGCACCGGCGAGCTGACCCCGCGGCTGCTCAAGAAGGCCCTGGGCCTGCCCTCCGCCGACGGCAAGGCCGCCAGCACCCTCGAGCTCCCCATCCGGGCGCCCCGCTTCTGCGACGGCTGCGGCCACGTGGACGCCTACGAGGCCATGCAGGAGGCCCTCCGGAACCTCGGCGTCCCCGATGCCCGCGTGTTCGGCGACATCGGCTGCTACACCCTGGCCGCCCAGGAGCCCATGGCCGCCATCCACGCGGTGGTGGAGATGGGCGCCAGCATCAGCATGGCCGTGGGCGCCGCCCTGTCGGGCCAGACTCCCGCCGTGGCGGTGATCGGTGATTCCACCTTCGGCCACAGCGGCCTGCCCGCCCTCCTGACCGCCGCCGATTCCGGCGCGAACGTCACGATCATGATCCTCGACAACCGCGTGGTGGGCATGACGGGCCAGCAGCCCAGCCAGGCCCTCGACCAGGTGGAGCGCATGGTGCTCGGCATGGGCATCCCCGAGGCCCAGCTCCAGGTGCTCACGCCACTCCCGAAGCAGCACGAGGCCAACGTCAAGGCCATGGAGGCCGCCCTCCGGCATCCCGGGCCCTCGGTGGTGGTCTTCCGCCGCGAGTGCATCCAGTCCCTGCGCCGGGGCGTGCTCAAGGAATACGACCGCGAGGTGAAGGCCTGCGCCGAGCAGGCCGGCTGCGCTGGTTCCCCCGCCTTCGCCGAATCCGCAAGTCTCGTCACGGAGGCCCGCCCATGAGCGCCCCCCGCATCCACGGCATCGTTCTTTCCGGCGTCGGCGGCCAGGGCGTGCTCTCCCTCGCCCAGATCGCCCTCGAGGCCCTGCGCCGCAGCGGACTGCACGCCCTGCAATCCGAGATCCACGGCATGAGCCAGCGGGGCGGCAGCGTCCACGCGCAGGTCTGCTTCTCCGAATCGCCTTTGACCTCGCCCATCATTGACGAGGGCTGCGCCGACCTCCTCATCGCGCTCGAACCCCTCGAGGCGCTGCGCTACGTGGCCATGCTGCGCATGGACGGCCACCTGGTGGTCTCCGAGGAGCCCCAGGTGAACATGGAGGGCTACCCGCCCCTGGACGATGTGTACGCGGCGCTCAAGGCCGTGCGCGGCGCCCACCTGGTGGATACAGAGGATCTGGCGCGCCGCCTGAATCATCGCCAGGCCGGCGGCATGGCCCTGCTGGGCATGGCCTCGACGTTCCTGCCCGTCTCCCTGGAGGTCTGGCACGACGTCATCAGCCAGCGCTTCGAGGCCAAGGGCGCCCGGATCACCGAGAAGAACCTCGAGGCCTTCGAGGCGGGCCGGGGCCTGGTGCAGGACACGGTGGGAGTCTGACATGCAGGCAGCGACGGGATTCCTCCATGAGGGGCGGGCCTACGGCCTGCTGGCCGCCGCGGGCCTGCGGGTGCCGCGGCACGGGTTCCTCGAATCCGGCCCCCTGCCCTTCGCCGCGGGCGAGCCCATCGTGCTCAAGGGCATCGCGGACCAGCTCTGGCACAAGTCCGACAAGGGCGCCGTCCACTTCGGCACCTTCGACGCGGAGGCCCTGAAGGCCGAGGCCGCTGCCATGCGGCAGCGGGTCTCCGAGCATCCCTGGATCGGCGGCCTGGTCTGCGAGAAGGTGGCCTTCAAGCGGCTCACAGGCCTGCCCACCGAAGCGCTCGTGTCACTGAAGCGCGATCCCGACGCCGGCTGGCTGGTGGTCTTCGGCATCGGCGGCCTCCAGGCCGACGCCTGGGCCGCCCTGGCGCCGCCCATGATCTGGCCCCTCGCCCTGGTGAGCCCCGAGCGGGCGCTGGAGGACCTCCGCGCCCACTGGCTGGGCCGCACCTGGCTGGGCCATCAGCGCGGCACCGAGGCCCTCACGGACGAGGCGAAGCTGCTGGCCTTCCTCCAGGGGCTCTGGCGCGCGGCGGACGGCCTGGCCCGCGAGGGCGTCACGCTGCTTGAGCTGAACCCCATCGTGCTGGACAGCGACGGCCTGCCCACGGCCCTGGACGGCGTGGGCACCCTCGACGCCACGGGCGCGGCGGCGGTGGCCCCGCCCGACCCGGCGTGGTACCAGGCCCTGCTCTCCCCGCGCGACCTCGTGATCGCGGGCGTCTCCAGCCGCGAAGGCACCGTGGGCCGCATCATCCTCGAGAACGTGCAGACCTCGCTCCTGCCCCCCGGCGCGCTGCGTCTCATCAAGCCCGGCACCTCCGAATTCCTGGGCCTGCCCTGCCTCGGCTCCGTCGCGGACCTGGCCTCGGCGCCCACGGACCAGCTCATCCTGTCTCTCCCCGCGGCCCAGACCCTCGAGGCCGTCGAGCAGCTCTGCCGCCAGGGCGGCGGCGCCACGGTGGTCTACCTCGTGGCCGGCGGCCTGGGCGACGGGGCCGACACCGAAGGCCTCGGCAAGCGCCTCGTGGCCTGCCTGGACGAGCACCGCCGCGCCGGCAAGTGGACCCCCGCCGTGGTGGGCCCGAACGGCCTCGGGCTCTTCAGCCCCGACCAGGCCCTCAACACGCTCTTCATTCCCGAGGAGAAGCTCCCCCTCACGGCCCTCCCGGGCCACCTCGCCCTGGTGAGCCAGAGCGGCGCCTTCCTCATCACCCGCCTCAGCAACCGGCCAGCCATGGGCCTCCGCGCCGCCGTGGCCATCGGCAACCAGATGGACCTCCGCTGCTCGGACTTCCTTCAGGGTTTCGCCACCGACCCGGCGGTGAAGGTGGTGGGCGCCTACCTCGAGGGCTTCGCGCCCGGCGACCTCCAGGCCACTGCGGAAGCCGCCCGCTCCCTGCGCGCCTCGGGCCGCCGCGTGCTGTTCTACAAGGGCGGCCGCAGCCAGGAGGGCATGGCCGCCGCCAGCAGCCACACCGGCGCCCTGGCTGGCGACCACGCGCTGCAGGCCGCCGTGCTGCGCCGCGCGGGC
>Ga0316605_10000129_pt1 | contig 70808 bp, 64 predicted proteins | sample OWC_soil_day20_n_FD_207666 | JGI IMG/M metagenome (GOLD analysis project Ga0316605, IMG submission 207666) | Wetland soil microbial communities from Old Woman Creek delta, Ohio, United States - OWC_soil_day20_noCT | ecosystem: Environmental > Terrestrial > Soil > Wetlands | place: USA: Ohio...
GCTCCACTGCTCAGATAATCCTCGATTATCTCTATACGAATTGCATCCGTAATCTTGCCTCTTTTCTCCATTTTTGTTACACTTTTTTTGTATAAAAAGTGTCAACTTTTTTCAGTACAAGACATTTAGTGAGATTGAAATAAGGTGTTGGTGGTTTTATATTAGGTTTAATCAGATTTTTGTAAACAAAAAAAGACGTGATATAAATCACGTCTTAACTTATAAAAGGATTGTTAATTTCTTTATTGTAATGCTGCTGGAATTGGAGTATATACTCTTAAAGCAAGTTCTTTATCTAATTGATAAATACCATATCCATTTCCATCCAAAAGAGTTAATTTATCAATTATTTCTTGTGCATTTTTTTCTTCTTCAACTTGCTCATCAATAAACCATTTTAGCATTGATTGTGTTGCATAGTCTTTTTCTTCAGTTGCAAGTGCATAAAGATCATTGATAAGTTTTGTTACAACAAGTTCGTGTTCTAAAGTGCTTTTGAAAGCTACAAGTGGAGTCTTCCATGACTTTTCAACCTTTGCAATTGGTTTCAATTCCACTTTTCCACCTCTTGAAAGAACGAAATTAAAGAACTTAATTGCATGATCCTGTTCTTCCTTAAATTGAATTTCCATCCAGTTTGCAAATCCATTTAATCCTTTTGATGCAAAGTCTGCACTCATTGATAAATAAAGGTATGCTGACCAAAATTCAGCATTTATTTGAGCATTTAATGCTTCTTCTAATTTCTTACTTAACATAATATTTTTGTTTTAAATTGTTCTATTTATTTTTCTTAATGCAACAAAGATAATATATTTTTATCTTTATTGCTAATTTGTAACGACAAAACGCCAATTTTTATTGCGAAATTCTTCAGAGGCATAATTAATTCCAATTCTCGGAGTTTGAATGTATTTTAATTCTTTTCCATCGTCTTCAATCCATATCTCTTTGCTTTTTGAAAGGCCTTCTTTGTTAAGCTCTCTTGTAATTTGCAAAGCCTTAGTTAGTTTGCCAGGACCATCAAAGCCTTCAACTCCTCTAATCAAAACAGCTTCGGGATTATCTTTTTCTCCGCTAACAATATTAAGTAGATTATGTACTCCATAGCAAAGGTATATATATGTAATACCTCCTTTTTCAAACATGGGCTCATTTCTTGGAGTTTTGCCTTTGTGGGCATGTGAAGCAGTGTCTTCTATTCCATAGTAGCTTTCTGTTTCGGTTATCCTTAACTTAATGGTTTCTTTGCCTATCTTCCTGCAAAGCAATTTCCCAATAAGTAGTGGAGCCATTTCCAAAGCATTTTTAGAATAGAAATCAGCCTTAAGTTTTGCCATAATGCTTTGTTTAGTTTCGGTCTCTAAATATTCTAAAGAGTTCTTTTTTGTTGGTGATAAGATAGCTTTTTTGTTTTGATTCAATTAAACCCTCATCAATCATATCTTTTATTGTTTTGGAAAGAGCTGGACGTGTAACGCCAAACATATTTGCCAATTCTTGTTGAGTGTGTTTGATTTCAAACTCCAGGGAGCCATGTTGTGCTGAAACTTCAAGCAAATATCCTGCAATCCTACTTTTAATGGTTCCAAAGCAAAGAGTACGAACCTTTGCAGAAAGAAAAGCTCCTCTATTGGAAATCATCTGAAGGAAATTCAAAAGGAGTTTAGGAGTTCGCTGAAGCATATAGGTAAATTCTACTCTTGGTATAGGAAGAACTCTAACTGTTCCAACGGCAGTTACATCAACAGGGAACTTATTTATTTCTGCATAAAGAATTGCTGGAGCAATAACTCCTGGAGCACTAATGCTTTCTATATACATATTTTTCCCGCTAACATGAGACATGGAATTGGAAACCTCTCCATCCAAAAGAATATAAAGATAATTGCAATCGTCTCCTTGTGAAATAACTTTATCTCCGTTTTTGTAGGTTCTAACGCCTAATTTTTGGCCAATAACCTTTTGAATTTCTTCATCGCTCATTCCTGAGAAGAGCATACATTGATTCAAATTTTCCATATCGCAAATATAAAATATTTTTTCAATTTGTAACTTTTATTACAAAACTTTTTTAATCGTGACTGTAATTTTGCTGTGTAATTAATTAAAAAAAGAAAATTGTTATGGACGCACAAATGTTTTGTTTTCAATGCCAAGAAACAGCGGGCAATAAAGGCTGTACAATTAAAGGAGTTTGCGGAAAAGAGCCACAAACTGCTCAGTTAATGGATATGTTGATGTATGCAACTAGAGGATTAGCTGCAGTTAATTATAAATTAAGAGAAAAAGGTTTGGCTTGCAAAGATGCTGAACACCTTATTTTAGATGCTCTTTTCTCAACAATAACAAATGCAAACTTTGATGATAATGCACTTAAAGCTAAAATAGCTAAGGTTTTTGCTCATAAAGATGAGCTTATTGCTTATGCTAAGGAAAAAGGAGTTTCACTTCCTGAAATGGATGAAATCTGGTTTAAGGTGGAAGCTCACGATTATCTTTCTTATAAAGATAAAGTTGGAGTTTTGAGTGAAAGTAATGAAGATATCCGTTCTTTAAAACAACTTATAGTTTATGGTGTTAAAGGTTTGGCTGCTTATGTTGAACATGCTTTAAATCTTAACTATGAAGATGACGAAATTTATTTGGTTTTGGAAGAAGCTCTTTATGCAGTGTCTTCTCACAATTTGTCAGCTGACGAACTTACAGCAATGGTTCTTAAGGTTGGTTCAGCAGGTGTTAAGGGTATGGCTCTTTTGGATAAGGCTAATACAACAACTTATGGCAATCCAGAAATCACTAAAGTTAATCTTGGAGTAAGAAATAACCCAGCTATCCTTATTTCTGGTCACGACCTGAAAGACCTTGAAGAACTTTTGGAACAAACCCAAGGAACAGGAGTTGATGTTTACACTCATGGAGAAATGCTTCCAGCAAACTCTTATCCTTTCTTTAAGAAATATCCTAACTTCGTAGGAAACTATGGTGGTTCTTGGTGGCACCAAAAAGAAGAATTCTCAACATTTAATGGACCAATTCTTTTCACAACCAATTGTATTGTTCCACCAAAGGCTGATGCAAACTACATTGGTAAAATCTTCACAACAGGAAGTGCAGGTCTTCCAGGAGCAATCCATATTGCACCAAGAGAAAAAGGTAAACAAAAAGACTTTTCTCAAGTTATTGCTATGGCAAAACAATGTCCACCTCCAACAGAATTTGAAAAAGGTGAATTAGTTGCAGGTTTTGCTCATCACCAAGTTTTACAATTGGCAGACAAAGTAATTGATGCAGTAAAACAAGGAGCAATTAAGAAATTTGTGGTTATGGCAGGATGCGACGGAAGAATGAAATCAAGAGCATACTATACAGAATTTGCAGAAGCTCTACCAAAAGACACTGTAATCCTAACAGCAGGTTGTGCAAAATATAGATATAATAAATTACCTCTTGGTGATATAGGAGGAATACCAAGAGTATTAGACGCAGGTCAATGTAATGACAGCTACTCTTTAGTTGTAATTGCATTAGCTCTAAAAGAAGCATTCGGATTAGAAGATGTAAACCAATTACCAATTGTTTACAATATTGCTTGGTACGAACAAAAAGCAGTAATCGTACTATTAGCATTACTATCCTTAGGTGTGAAAAATATCCACTTAGGACCAACCCTTCCAGCATTTCTTTCTCCAAACGTAGTTAACGTTTTGGTACAAAACTTCGGTATTGGCGGAATCTCAACCGTTGAGGAAGATATGAAAAACTGGATAGCGTAAACATTGAAAATTGCGTAAACATTGAAAATTCAACCAGTTTGGGGCTGATTCCGAAAGGAGTTGGCCCTTTTTTATTAAAAAAACTCCCTTTGTAATCAATATTACAGACAAGCCCTTCAAAAGAAAGTAATTTTGCACCATCAACAAAGAATGAATAATTAAAAACAAAGAAATAAAATGAAAAGAACAGTAATTAAAATTGATGAAGAAAAATGTAACGGATGCGGATTATGCGTTAGTGGTTGCCATGAAGGAGCACTTCAACTAATAGACGGAAAGGCAGTAATGATTAGTGAAATCTTTTGTGATGGTTTGGGAGCCTGCATTGGAGAATGTCCAGTAGGAGCCATAGAATTAATAGAAAGAGAAGCAGAGAAATATGATGAAATTGCAGTTATGCAAAGAATCCTTCCTAAGGGAGAGAAAGTAATTCTGGCTCACTTAAAACACATGAAAGACCACAACGAAACAGAATACCTTCGTCAAGGAATTGAATTTCTAAAAGAAAATAACTTCTCAATTGACCTTAGTTCATTACAAGATGTTCCACAACCAAAAGCTTCAGCTTGCCATTCAGGAGGATGTCCTGGCTCAGCTTCAAGAGAAATTGCAAAAGCTCAATCTAATCCAACTCAAACCCCTTCCAACAATCCACAACCTTCAGAACTTAGCCATTGGCCAGTACAACTTCATCTTCAAAACCCAAATGCAGCTTATTTTAAGGGATGTAATCTTTTGTTGGCAGCCGATTGTACTGCTTTCACCATAGGAAGCTTCCATCAAACTCTTTTAAAGAACAAGAAAGTATCAATTGCTTGTCCAAAGCTTGATTCTAACAAAGAAGAATATGTAGAAAAGCTAACTGCAATGATTGATGAAGCACAAATTGACACCTTAACAGTTGCTGTAATGGAAGTACCTTGTTGTTCAGGTTTAGTTCAAATAGCTAAGCTTGCTCTTCAAAATGCACAAAGGAAATGCCCAATCAAAGTAATTGTTATAAGTGTTGAAGGAAAAATATTAAGCGAAAGCTGGATGTAGCCTTCTTAAAAATTAGAAATAAAAAAAGTGAAAAGAAGTTTCCTTACTTTTCACTTTTTTTTATTTTGTGCGGATGAAGGGACTCGAACCCCCACGTCTCACGACACTAGATCCTAAGTCTAGCGCGGCTACCAATTACGCCACATCCGCGAAATTTGAGGTTGCAAAGATAGGTATTTTTATATTACTACCAAATTTTATTTCAACTTTTTTTCCTTGCAGCCTCTTTTTTTTTCTTACTTAAGATTAAGTTTCTTCATTAATAGAGGAGTAATGTCTTCACTATCTTCAGCATACCAAAGTATTCCTGTACTTTCAAGAATGTAGGTATATTTGTTTTCTTTTGCCACTTCAGCAACAGCTACTTTTATCTTATCAGTGATAGCAGTCATTAGCTCACCTTGTTTCTTTTGGATATCTTCTTGAGCACTTTGTTGAAATTCTTGGAATCTTTGACCAACAGATTGAATTTCTCTTTGTTTGCTTTGTTTCAAAACTTCTGAAAGTTGAGCTTCCTTTGCTTGGTATTCACCAACTAAACGGTCATATTCCTTTTGCATTGTTTCTGCTTCAGTTTGAAGCTCTGCCATATATTTTTTCATTGTAACTTGAGCAGAATCACCTTCGGGCATCTTTTTAATAAGATCGGTTGAAGAGAAATGTCCCAATTTCACGCTCTTTTGAGAGTAAAGGTTACTGCAAAGCAATAAAACTGCAACAAGAGTTAATGCTTGGATTGTTTTTTTCATCATGAGTTTGTTTTTATTTTATTATATTCTTTTAAAAATTAAGGTGCAAAAATACACAATTTTATATTATTATTCTATTTTGAACCCTTTTGACCACTAATTTTGTAGCCAAGTTCGGCAAGCACCAAGTCGCTAACATCGGTCTTTGCATCAACATAAAGAATGGTTGCACCGCTGGATTTATCAAAAATCATAGAATAGTTTTTCTCTTGAGCAATTTTCTCAATGGCATTATAAATCTTGTCTTGTATAGGCTTCACAAGTTCAGAGCGTTTCTTAGATAAATCTCCTGTATTTCCAAAACGTTGTTTTTGCAAATCTTTAGCTTCCTTTTCTGCTGCAATAATCTCATTTTCCTTCTTAGTTTTTAGTTCCTCAGGCAACAAAACACTTTCAGCTTGAAAAGCCTTGTAGAGCTTATCAACAATTTGAAATTTTGATTCCACTTCTTTTTGCCATTGAACTGCCATATCATCCAATTCCTTTTGAGCTTGTTTATATTCTGGCATATTACTCAAAATATATTCTGTGTCAACACTGGCAAACTTTTGTGCAAAGAGAGTTGTTGTTGAAACAAAACAAAGTATAATTAAAATCAGTTTTTTCATCGCTTAATTATTTTTATATTTAATTTAACATCAAAGAAAATTAATCACTAATCCATAGATTGACCAATGGAGAAGTGGAATTGAGGACCTCCTGCAGTAGGACTTCCTGGAATTTCGTCGAAGCCATATCCCCAGTCAATACCAATAAGTCCAAACATAGGCATAAACAATCTAAGACCAATACCAGCAGAGCGATACATTTTGAAAGGAGCAAAGCCTTCAAAGTTAGCCCATGAATTTCCCGCTTCAAAGAAAGCTAAGGCATAAATTGTTGCAGTTGGATTCAATGAGATAGGGTAGCGCATATCTAAGGTGAACTTATCAAACACTGTAGCTCCGTTTGTTGGTGATAGAGAAGAAGCAGTGTAACCTCTAAGAGCAATTACTTCTCTTCCGTCCAATGCCCATCCTTGTAAACCATCACCTCCAACATAGTATCTTTCGAATGGAGAATAGCCAACATTATTATTATATTGTCCCAAGAAACCAAAACGTGCTCTTGTACTCATTACCAAATTGTCAACTAAATTGAAATACCAAGCAGACTTAATGTTAACTTTATAGTATTCCAACCATTTATATTTCTCTTCATTACCAATCTTGGCATAGTCCTTACCATTAACTAAAGAGTAAGGGAAAGTAAGTTGAGTTGTAAATGAAATATCTGAACCTGTTCTTGGATATATAGGAGAGTCAGAAGAACTACGAGCAATGGTAAAGTTATAATTTAGATTGTTTGAACGACCATTTGTAAACAAACTAAAAGCAGGATAGTTCTTAACGTTGTATTGTTGGAATGAAATTCCTTGAACAAATGTGAAATAATCATCAGGCCATTGCAAACGCTTGCCCAAAGAAAGTGAAGCTCCAAAAATACTTAACCAATAAGAAGGACTTCCTGAATTGTTCCAATATCCATCATCTTGATAGGAATAGAAAACAGATCCACTTAAAGCATTAGGTTTCTTACCCCCAAGCCAAGGTTCAGTAAAGGAAGCACTCAATGAATAATAGTAAGTACCATTTGTTTGAGCTCTAAGAGAAAGATGTTGTCCATCGCCAGAAGGAAGTGGTCTCCAAGCATCTTTCTTAAAGAAGTTTTTGGTAGAGAAATTAGTGAAAGTAACACCAACTGTTCCAATAACCATTCCAGCTCCCCATCCTCCAGAGATTTCAAACTTATCGGAATTTATCTCTTTTAATTTATATTCAATATTAACTAATCCGTTTTCTTGATCTGGTTGAATATCGTAGTTTAAGTTTTCTTGATCAAAATATTGTAGTTGTTGTAACTCTCTAAGTGAACGAATAACGGCATCACGAGAAAATAATTGACCAGGAAGTGTTTTTAATTCACGCATAATAACATGGTCGTTGGTGCGAGAGTTTCCTGAAATAGAAACTTTTCCTATTCTGGCTTGTTTACCTTCATGCACTCTCATTTCAATATCAATTGAATCGTTTTGAATATTTACTTCAACAGGTATTACTTGGAAGAACAAATATCCATCATCTTGATAAATAGCTGAAATATCTGCTCCAGTTGGGTCATAGTTAACATTTGTTTCCAATAATGTTCTATTATATGGGTCGCCTTTCTTAATTCTTAGACGTTTGCTTAAATCTTCAGATGTATATTTAGTATTTCCAACCCAAGTTATATTTCTAAAAAAGAATTTTTTACCTTCTTCAATATTTAATTCAACAATAAGACTTTGTTTCCCCTTTTTATTCTTTACTAAGTAAACACTATCGGAAAGAATTCTTGCATTACGAAATCCTTCATCATTATATTTCTTAATAATTGCCTTCTTGTCTTCTGTAAAATCTTTTTCTTGGAAACGAGAACTCTTCCAAACCCTCCACCAACGATATCTTTTAGTGTCCTTCATTTGACTCCTAACAACGCTTTCTGCATTTGTACCGTTAAATTTCCACCAGCTTTCTTTCAAAGAATGACTCCCTCTAACAATAACATCCTTAATTTTAATCTTTTCTCCTCTTGAAATATTGAAAATAAGGTTAACATCATTACGAGTTGTTGATGTATCCTTAATTTCTTCAACACTTACTTCTGTATTATAGAAACCCTTATCAAAATAGTAATCCTTAATGATGTTAATACAATTCATCTTCATATTTTCAGTTACTATATCTCCCCTCATAATATTAAGTTCTTCTTTGATTTTGTCTCCATCAGAACGTTTAATATTTTTCCCGTCAAACTTATAACTTGCCATACGAGGCTTGGTTTTTAATGCAAAATTTAGGAACAATGTTCTTCCTTCAATTCTGTCAACCAAAATCTGAACATCATCAAATATGTTTTGCTTCCACAATTTGTCAATAGCATCAGTAATCTTGTCGCTTGGAACCAAAATTTTATCTCCAACACTCAATCCTGAAATAAGTATAATTGAAGGATGATCCAAATGATCGGCTCCAGTTACAATTATATTCCCAATTTCATATTCTTTGGGAGAAAAATAATCAAGTTCAATAGAATTGTTTTTATCTTTAATGGAGTCTTGTTGAGCTAAAACAAAAAGCGGTAAAAACGCTCCAAAGACAAAAACAAGTAAGGTTTTCAAAATATTCATTAGTCTATCTTTATAATATAATGCTACTTTAACGCAAATATTCGTAATTAATTTTATTATCTATCTATTTTAATTGTTCGCTGGTTTTCCCAAAGCGTCTTTCTCGTGTTTGGTAATCAAGAATAGCTTTATAAAACTCTTCTTTTTTGAAATCAGGCCAAAGAGTATCTGTAAAGTAAAGCTCGCTATAAGAAATTTGCCACATTAAGAAATTGCTTATTCTAAATTCTCCAGAGGTGCGAATAAGTAAATCGGGGTCAGGGAAATCTTTAGTGGCAAGGTTATTGGTTATGGTATTTTGGTCAATGTCTTCAATCTTTAACAAATTATCCTTAACCTTTTGAGCTATGATTTTTGTCATATTTGTAATTTCCCAACGAGAACTATAACTTAAAGCAATGATAAGAGTTAAACCAGTGTTTTTGCTTGTTATATCAGTAATCTTTCTTATTGTTTCTTGAGTTTGTTCATTAAGTTTTTCAATTTCTCCAATTACTCTAAAACGAACATTATTCTTCATCATGGTTGGAGTTTCATTCTCCATTGATTGCATAAACAACAACATAATTCCATCAATTTCATCTTGAGGACGATTCCAATTCTCTGTTGAAAAAGCATAAAGGGTCATGAAGCCAATTCCTACCTCTACAGCAGCCTCAGTAATTTGTCTTACACTATCTGCTCCGTGTTGATGTCCAAAAAGTCTTTCTTCTCCTTTTTGTTTTGCCCAACGTCCATTGCCATCCATAATAATAGCAACATGTTTTGGTATTCGAGAAGGAATAATCTTATCTTTTAAACTCATATAACATATCAAAAGTTTTTGAACTGACAAAGATACATAAAAATACTTTATGGCAATATCTTTGTAAAAAAGAATAAGAAATTAAGTCTCTATTTTCTAAAATTAAACACCGACTTTTTCAAAATAAGTGCCGACTTTTTTATTTTATTCGGTGACTTTTTTGGAAAAGAAGGAGTTTTAGGATTTAAAAGAGGGATAATTTCCTAACAAATTTAGGGAAGCAGGGAGGTAGGGAAGCACTTATATACCTTAATATATATAAAGATATAAAAGTGCTTCCCTAAACAAAGATCTTCCCTAAATATTATTTGTTAACAAATCTAATATTATATTTTACCACCCCATTGCTTTTCTTTTTGTTTTTAGTATCTTTTAGTAGCCTTGTTAGTAATCTGCCTATTGAAGAAGTACTATCTTTGCTTAGAGTATATCCTTTACTTCTTAGCTGATGATATACTTCTGAAGCTGAAAGCCAATTTTCAGTATTAGATTCATCACATTCAACAAAATGCGTGCAAAGAATTTCGAAATCCAAATCAGTTTGCTCGTATTCCTTCACCAAATCATATCTTTGTTTGTGATATTCCTGAGAATTAACATATTGCCCAGTTGTGAATAGATAGTATGCTTGTGCAAACACTTTGTCTAAATCAATTCCATGCTCTGCATTCAATGATTTAACAACATGAATAGAGTATCTTCTGTTGCTTTGAGCTCCTGACAGCAGAAAATCGTCATTATTTGTTGTAGCACAAAATGAAGCTATACGAACAAGTTTGGAGTCATATCTCTCATAAGCCAACCTCTCCTCAATAGAGTAATCTGTAACCATCTTAGCAAGTTTCTCCTTTTCTTGTTTGCTAAGTGTGTCTATTTCATCAATCTTGATAAGTGCATACCTCGACAAAGCAATATTTGCATCTTTATGTCGAATGTCTGTTAACCCATTCTTCAAATATTTTCGCAATACAGGAGGTAGTAGTTTGTTAAACCAATAGGTTTTTCCAATTCCTCCCTTACCAATAAAGGTTAGAATAGTTGAGTTGACAATGGTTGTTCCATTAGAGATATCTTCCTCAGTATTGAGCATAGTGCCAACCATAAGCACTAACCAGTTTCTAAACTCCTTAATCCAATATTCCTGGTCTATGCACTGAACAGTATTAGCCAACTCTAGGATATAATCTTTTTCCGACTTGTCCCATGATATGGATTGGAAGTATTGGTGTATATCATTATATTCTTCTACTTCGCTTGTGAAGAGAATATCAACATCCTGCTTGTTAACTGGTCTGTCAGATATTAAGTTCTTTAGATGTAGAAAAATAGAGTTGTCAATCCTGGAGTTTCTAGTTCTCCAGCCCTTCCGAGCATAGCGTCTGTCTAATACCTCAAACTCATTTGTTCGAGTATTATACCTAACCTGAAATCTTAATTTAAGTACATGAAGAATACTCTCCGTTTCTGTTCGTTGTGTTGTTTGATTAGTATCCATAATAATTGTTATATTTTTTCTTTCTATATACTTCCCTTATAGTATATTGAGTTCCACGATAAGGTTTCCCATAAAAATCATCAACAGTTCTGGTGATCTCTGCCAAAGGATGGTCTGTTGCTCCAAATCTCTGATAGCAGTAATCAATAATATCATTTTTTGGTATATTATAATAAGTGGCTTGAAGTGTGATATGCATTGTTAAATTGTGCCTACCCGTACGATACTTACTAACAAAGCACTCAATCTCCCACAATATTTCATAGTTTGAGGTCTGATATGTGGAGTTGCAAGTTTGATTTTCCGGTAGAATTACTTTTCTTATTGGCATCTCTACTCCTTTAAGTTCAAAGAAAGAACTTTCTTCATTAAGGTATGGATCTTTATCAGCCGACAGATAGGTTTGTCCTAAAATGTAGTTAGCAGCCATGTCAGCAGCCAAATTGTAGTTATCCTTCATATATTGACTTATTTCATGATGTGCTTTTTTATACTCATATTTAAGAGTTTCTATATTATTTATTCTGTCTTCGGTTTTCCCACGAGATTGTGCTAAATCATCCAACATCTCTTCCCTGCCTTCAGAGAAGTTTACCTTAACTAAAACTTTAGGACATAAACCATTAGGTGATTTGAAAAGCATAAAGACATTCTTGTCAAGTTTTAGTTTTTCAACAATGGTGACGTATTCTGTTAATAGAAATGGGTTGTCTTTTAGATCAAAGTCCATGACGACTAAATTATTTACTCCAATAATATCCTTTGTTTGTCTTCGAGGGTGCACTTTTGCAGGAATTGTTAATAGTTCTAACTCGCCTTTTAACTTGTCATATTTAGCTTTATTTTCAATGCTCCCGTTTTCAATGAATGTTTTATACTGTTCACGCATCTCCAAGAACTTTGGATTGCTTGCATTGGTTTTAAGTTTCTCAACTAATTGAGTAGCTGTAATTTCAGTGTAGCAGTTAACAGCACACTTGTTTTGCCATAGTTGAAACTTGGTTTCTTCTTGGCTTGCTGTTGAAGAGGCAGCAACTCTTTCCTTTGATTTTACTATCATAGAAGATAATTTAATTTTACTAAGCCCTATTGCTTAGCGATTGCAAAGGTATGTTAAACTAAAAGGGTGCGGAAAATGGGGATTCTTGAATTTCAGCACCTTAAAGATAATTAATGAATTAGGATAAAAAGGGGGATTGTAAAAAGGGAATTTAAGGGGATTAGTTGAAATATCTATGCTAGATTAGCATTATTAGCATTCAAATAATAGAATGTTGATGAAAATCTTTCAATTCTATTTTGCACTTTACAACGTTTAGTTGTGGGAACAGCTGTAATATTTAATATTGAGCAAAATATTCTTAGAAATGCTATGAATGTATTAGGTCTTGTGTTATTATGCAGAGTTCCACTTTCATATATAACATAGGCAATTGCTGTAATATCACTCTTATTATAGGAAGGTAATCCAGTACTTAAATCTCTAATAAGCTGATTAAAAACAGAATCTACAGAATCAGAAGTATAAACAGGTTTAAATAAATTTTTTAAGGCTACTACATCAATTTCAGATTGAGTTTGAGCGGTTGTATTTTGGGTAGGAGTAATATTATTATTTGATAGCTTACTATCAACAAAGAGGTTGAAATCGTTTAATTTCTTTATATCGTCTTTATCAATAATAATTGATAACTCCCTAAAGAACTGTTTGAAATCTTGACTTTTGTTTATACCAATACCATCCTCATATTGTTGCTTATACAATTTATACATTAAGATTTTATCCTTAAATTCAAGAATATTGATCATATATACATAAATATCATATAACACATTATTAGGTAATTCTTTATATAAATTGTCTAAATCACAATCTTTATATTTCTTATTTTTTGCTTTTAAGATTCTTGCAGTTTCTTCTTTTTCTTCTATTGATGGATATTCTTTAAGTATTAAACGTAAATATTCTTCATCAATAGTATCAAAGTATTTCATTCCCATAACTTTTATTTTTATGGGGCTAAATTAGTAATTTATTTTGAAAGAGAAGGATAAATTATAGTAAACTAATTCTTCGATAAGAATATTATTATAAGAATTATAGCAATTATAAGAATTACAGTAATACCTATTAAAAAATTATTATTATTATTTTCTTTCTTTGTATATACTGGAATATTTAATGGTTTACTTTCGTGAATTACTTTATTTTCTTGCTTTATATCCATGTATTTAATATTAATATTCCTGTCATGCATATGTAAAGTGCAACTATCTACTTTATTATTTTTTAACGAAATAGTCATTCCATAATCATCTCCACTAAAATCCATAGCTCCAAATGGAGTAACTGCTTTACATTTATAGCCTCTTAAAACAATTTTATCTTCTGATTGACTAATGATTTTCATTGGTTTTGGAGACATTGTTTTGTTTCCTGAGTACAAATTACTATCAGAATCATTAATTATAGATACTATATAACCTTCTCCGTTATTAATAATATAACCTTCACAGCCATTTATATTTTCTTTAATAATAATAGAACGGTGACAATTTTCTTGAATTTGACCATTAAGTTGATTATTCTCATATCTTTGATGGCTATTTGATTTGAAAATAAAATTGCTAAGATTAATTCCTCCCATTAAAGCTCCCCAAGAACCTAAACTCATACCTTGTTTATCACCTTGAGCAGAAGCTTTTTCATTTAATATGTTTATTGTATCCTCATCATCTATTTTTCCCTCTTGTTGAGTTGAATTAAATTCAATCATATACAAAGGATTACTACGATTTATAGAAATTCTAGAAAGTACTCCTGAACTAAAGAATAAAGACATATTTTTATATTCTGCACCTTCGTAATCATTTAAAAAATTATTACTCCAAAGAATCCTATCATTTAATCTTGATATTTCCTTAAATAATAGTCTATCTGCTATATAATCTGATATTTCCGAATTGTCAATTGATACCTGCATTTTATTTCGTAGTACACTACTGAATAGGTTTATATTTCCAGTAATATTAATTTTACTATTTATTTCCTTAATACATTCACCTTCATACCATATTTTGCAGTTATCAGCAATAAATGTAAATGGATCTCTGTCTATTTCCCCTTCCATTTCTAAGATATTTGGGTAAAAAAAGTGTCAAATTCTTCCATAATTCTTTAATTTTTTTGACATAAAAAAAGCGTGGTACTTAGAAGTATCTCGCTGACTAAGGTATTTGGCTACCTGTAAGAGCTAAGATAAGTTAAGCCCACGCCGTAAGCGTGAGCATTCTAAACTTAATCTTTTCTCTTACTTTTAATCGCCAAATTTTTAGTCAGAAAGAAAAGCTAAAACGCTATAATATGTCTAGTTAATAACTATTGTTTGTTTCTATATAATATTTTTTTGTTTTGTGTATTATCTATTTTGCAAATGTATATAATTATTCCTAATTTAAAAACATTTTTTGAAAAAATAGCTTATATTTCTTTACTATGCAAAACGACAAAGTTTAAATTGTATTTTCTTATAGAATCTGTCGTGCGGCATAATATATACCGCACAGCAAACACTTTGCAAAGCAAAGAAAAAATAATACAAAAAAATAAGGGCAAGCATAATTAAGCTCGCCCTTACAATTAACCTTTAACAGTTAACAATTAATCATTAACTAAGGATTACGGTGCAACAGGAGTATCATCCACAGGCAAAACCAAACCTTTAGGCATTGGATTACGATATTCGTAATTTGTGGTTTTGAGTTTGTTTTTAAACCTTACATTAGGGCGGAAATTCACTCTAACGCCTCTAATAGTTGTTGCATCAACTTCTTCAGCAGTAAGCATAGCTTTGGCACTAAGGTAAGGAGTGAAGATACCTAATTGGTCTAATTGAACTGTAATTCCATTCATAGTTGCATCAGTGATAACAACTTGCAAAGCACGAAGAGCAGACAAAACGTCATTTTCAGCCAATGCAGAAGCGCTGGAAATTCTTTCAATTAACTGTTCTTGACTCATAATACCATTTCTTGAAATAGTAGCCAAGTACTTTTCTCCAGGAGCAGCACCAACGGAGATTTTCTTTTTGATTGTTGTGTAATTCAACATAATTTTTTGCGATTGACCTTCAAATCACTATCGCGAGGTTTTTTAATTTGGTTTAAAATTAAAATGAAAACTTCTATTTTTTTCATTTTATCTATTACAGAGATACAACATATTATGCTATTTACCAAACTTTTAAACCCTTTTATTTGACATTCTAAACAAAAATACGTTGATTTCCTAACTATTTTTACTGTTTTACCTATTATTCATTTAAACAACGTTTTACATTAAGTTCAGAGAAATTTCTTTAGCTAAAGATAATGTTTAAAAAACTAAACTTTTTTTGGAGAAAGATGGAGCTTTTTCGTAAAAAATCAGGGAGTTTTTTGGAGAATATGAGGATTTAGGGAGGTAGGGAAGCAGGGAGGCAATTTCCTATCTTAATATATATATAAAGGTATAAAACTGCCTCCCTAAATGCACTTCCTCCCTAAACTTTTAAGAATAAAGTTGGTTTTTCTTCTTTATTCCTCTGTATTTCTTATCTTTATCATATTATTCTGTTGGTTAAATGGAGTTTTTGTAAAATATATTGTATTTTTGCATTTCTATGGACTCAAAAAGATTAGAAAAAGTTGCTCGTTTAATTCAAAAAGATTTAGGCGAAATATTGCAAATGGAAGCTGTGGCTTTATTTGAAGGGGCTATGATTACTGTAACAAAGGTTAGAGTAAGTGCCGATTTGTCGGTAGCTCGTGTGTATGTTAGTATTTTTGCTTTAAAAGGCAAGTCCACACAAGAAATCTTCAAACTATTGGAAGAAAAGAATACTCTAATAAAGATGAAGCTTGCTCAAAGAGTAAGAAATCAACTAAGAGTTATTCCTCAATTAAGTTTCTTTATTGATGATAGCTTGGATTATTTGGAAAAGATAGACAACCTTCTTAAGAGTTAAAAGGTAAAAGGTAAAAGTGAAAAATAAAAGTTAACCACTAACCATTAATCATTAACCACTAAATATGAATCTTCCACTCTTTGTTGCTTTTCGTTATTTCTTTTCAAAGAAAAAATTGAAGGTTATTAATATAATCTCAATGATTTCAATGATTGGAATTGCTATTACAACATCGGCTCTTTTAATTGTTCTTTCTGTTTTTAACGGATTTACTGATGTAGGAGAAAAAATACTATCATTATCAAATCCTCCACTAATTATTCAAGCCAATAAGGGAAAGGTGTTTTCTTTGGATTCTATTAACTATAAAAAGATTTCTTCTTTGAAGGATATTTCTGTTTCAACACCTGTATTAGCAGAAAATGCTTTGGCAACCTTTGGCTCTTCTCAGGCATTGGTTAGGATGAAAGGGATTGAACCTTCCTATTATGCATTAAATAGAATTGACACTTCAATAGTTTATGGAAGGTTTCAACTAAAACGCTTTGGTAAAGATGCTTGTGTTTTGGGTATTGGACTTATGGGAAGTTTAGGCTTAAATAATAATGCTGATGTAATGGGTGCTGTAATTAAGCTTGCTGTTCCAAAAAGAAGTGGGAGAATTTCTCCAATTGCAGAAGAAACTTTTAATGTTGGAGAGATTAACTATTGTGGAAGTTTTATGATGAATTCCACAATGGATGAAACTGATGTTTTTTTGCCAATTAGCTTTGCCAGAAATCTTTTGGAGTATGAAAACAATGAAGTTAGTGCAATTTACGTTAGTGCAAAGGAGAATAAAGATATTCCAAAACTTAAGGAAGAAATTCAGCAAATTGCAGGCAAGGACTATTCTGTTAAGGATATTTTGGAACAAGATCCATTATATCAAAAAGTAGTTAAGGCAGAGCGTTTGGGAGTTTATGCCATTCTTGCGTTTATAATTTTTGTGGCAACTTTTAATGTAATGGGATCTTTGTCTCTTTTGATATTGGATAAGAAAAAAGATATTCAAATTTTACGTTCAATGGGAGCAAGTTTGTCTGTTGTTAGAAAGATATATTTCTTTAATGGATTGATGCTTTCCTTTATTGGAGCTTTAGTTGGACTTCTTTTAGGAATAGGTTTTTGTTTAATTCAACAACATTTTGGACTAATAAAGATGGGTGGAGATAATTTAATTGTTGACGCTTTCCCAATAGTCCTTAAGTTAATGGATATAATATCAATATTTTTATTAGTTTTGTCAATTGGAATAATTTCAGTTGCAATAATGGTAAGTAGAATTAAGTTTGATAATAATTTAAATCAATAATATGGAACTTCAGGTTTATAATACACTAACAAGAAAGAAAGAAATATTTAAACCAATTAATCCTCCACATGTTGGAATGTATGTTTGCGGACCAACAGTTTATGGGGATGCTCACTTAGGACATGCTCGTCCTGGGATTACTTTTGATATAGTTTTTCGTTACCTTAAATTCTTAGGTTACAAGGTTAGATACGTGAGAAATATTACTGATGTTGGACATTTGGAAAATGATGCTGATGAAGGAGAAGATAAAATAGCAAAGAAAGCACGTCTTGAACAAGTTGAACCAATGGAGATAGCACAATTTTACACTAAACGCTATCTTGATGCAATGGATCTTTTAAATGTTCTTCGTCCAAGCATTCAACCTTCAGCCTCAGGACATATTATTGAACAGATTGATATTGTTAAAAAGATATTAGATGCTGGTTATGCTTATGTTTCTGGAGGAAATGTTTATTTTGATGTTTTGAAATATCATAATGATACTCATAAATATGGAATTCTTTCAAATAGAGTTATTGAGGATATGCTTCAAACCACAAGAGAACTTGATGGTCAAAAAGAAAAACACAATCCTGCAGATTTTGCTCTTTGGAAGAAAGCTGAACCCGAACACATAATGCGTTGGCCTTCTCCCTGGAGTGATGGTTTTCCTGGTTGGCATTTAGAATGTACAGCAATGAGTGCAAAATATCTTGGAGATAAATTTGATATTCATGGAGGAGGACTTGACCTTCTTTTCCCACATCACGAATCTGAAATTGCACAGTCTGTTTGTGCATTTGGACACGAACCAACCAACTATTGGATACATAACAATATGATTACAATTGCTGGTCAAAAGATGGGAAAGAGTTTAGGAAACTTTATTACTTTGGAAGAGTTGTTTAATGGAACTCATAAACTATTGGAAAAAGCCTATTCTCCAATGACAATACGTTTCTTTATTCTTCAAGCACACTATCGTTCAACATTGGATTTTTCTAATGAAGCACTAACAGCTGCAGAAAAAGGACTTAAACGTTTACTTGAGGCTCAAAGAAATATAAATAATATTACTCCTTCCAATAATGCAGCAGAATTAGATATTAAAGCTCTAATTAATAATTGCAAAGAAGCAATGGATGACGATTTTAACACTCCAATTGTTATCTCTAATTTGTTTGAAGCAGCTTCAATTATCAATAAAATTATTGATGGAAAAGAAAAAATTAATTCAGAGGGCTTAGAAGACTTAAAGGCTTTGTTTAATAATTATCTTGTAGATATTTTAGGAATAAAAGATGAACAAACTTCAAATATGATGCCAACAATTGAAGGTTTGGTTAAGATGATTTTGGATGTGCGTCAAGAGGCAAGAATGAATAAGGATTGGGCAAAGAGTGATCAGCTTAGAGATAAGTTAGCTGAAATTGGAGTTAAGATAAAGGATTCAAAAGATGGAGTAAGTTGGTCATTAGATTAGAAAATAAAATGAAGAAATTAAGTTTAATATTTTTAGCTGTATCAGTGATTGTTTTTGCATCATGCAAAGATAAAAAACAAAAAGAGGCAGAAAAGGACTTTAACTATGCAAGTGTTGAAATTCCAGCATTTAATGCAGATAGTGCTTTTGCTTATGTAAAGAATCAATGTGATTTTGGTCCAAGAGTTCCAGAGTCTAAGGCTCACAAAGCTTGTGGAGATTATTTGGTTTCTTTTTTCAAACAATATGCTGATACTGTTATTGAACAGAATTTCACGTCCAAGCTTTACAATGGCAAAGAAGTAAAAGGAAGAAATATAATTGTTAGTTTTAATCTTGCTTCAACAGATAGAGCTCTTTTTTCAGCACATTGGGATTCTCGTGCTTGGGCAGATAACGACGCAGATGAAAAGAATCATAAAACTCCAATTATTGGTGCAAATGATGGAGCTTCAGGAGTAGGTGTTTTAATGGAAATAGCAAGATGTTTGAAAGCTAAGCCAACCTCTGTAGGAGTTGATATAGTTTTATTTGATGTAGAAGATCAAGGTTGTCCAGAATGGGATAAAACTGACATAGAAGACCAATCTGATTGGTGCTTGGGTTCTCAATATTGGGCAAAAAATCTTCATATACCTTTCTATCAAGCAAAATATGGTATTCTTTTAGATATGGTTGGTTATTCCAATCCATTGTTTGTTAAAGAATCTCAATCAATGTACTATGCACCTTCAATTATGAATAAGGTATGGCAAATTGCAAAGGATAAAGGATATGGCAATATGTTTTCTGATGAGCAAATAGGAGGAGTTATGGATGATCATATTTGGGTAAATAAAGACGCAAAAATACCAATGATAGATATTGTTCAACATGACCCTACTGGAAGTTTCTTCCCTTATTGGCATACTGTTAAAGACGATATTACCTGCATAAGTAAAAATACATTAAAGGCTGTTGGGGATGTTTGTTTAGTTGCAATATATAGTGCTTCTTAACGTTTCATTATTATGAATAAGAAACTTCTAATATTTCTTTCACTAATTGCAGTTATCTTTGTTAGTTGCAATGAAGATACCTATGATTATGGTTATGTCAATTTTAATATTGACCCTGAAAGCACAGAGTATTTTAATCTTAATACAGGAAATAGAGGTTGGGAATATTTTGAAGGAGGTATGAGAGGAGTAGCTATTTTTAGAATAAACTATGGAGAATATATTTGTTTTGAAAGATCTTGTACTGCTGAAAATTGTCATGGAAGATTAGAAGTTGACACAGTAACTAACATGCTCCTCAATTGTCCTAAATGTCATTCAAATTTTATTTATGTTGATGGTTCTCCAACTTCTAACAGTGTTGCCAAAAGAAGTTTATACACTTACTGCTCTTACTTTGATGGAAGTAATTTATGGGTTTATAATTGTAATTAATATATAAATGAGAGCTTTTTTTGCATATCTTTTATTCCCTTTAACCATGTTATATGGTATAGTAATTTATTTTCGTAATAGATTCTATGATTTTGAATGGTTTAAATCTCAAAAACATAAAGTAACAACAATTGGAGTTGGAAATTTGAGAGTTGGTGGAACGGGCAAAACTCCTCATGTTGAATATTTGGTAAGTGTTCTTTCGGAAGTATATAATGTAGCTGTTTTGAGTAGGGGTTATGGAAGAAAAACAAAAGGTTTTAGGTTTGTAGAACTAAATGACAGAGCTTTAGAGGTTGGTGATGAACCTTTGCAAATGAAGTCAAAGTTTTCAAATATTACTTTTGCAGTTTGTGAAGACAGAAATAAGGGTATTGAAAGACTTGAAAAGGAAATAAATAATCTTGAAATAGTTATTTTAGATGATTCTTTTCAGCATAGGAAACTATCATTAGACCTTTCAATTCTATTAACTTCTTATTCTTATCCGTTTTTTAAAGACAAGATAATTCCTTTTGGACTTTTAAGAGAGCACAAGAATGGATATAAAAGAGCTGACTACATAATTATTACTAAATCTCCACAAAATTATTCAATGGGAGATAAAGTAGATTTTGAATCTAATCTAAGACCAAAGAAATATCAAAAGGTATTTTTCAGTCATACCGATTACAAACCTTTATATGCTTTATTTGATAAGGAATCAACATTAAGTTTAGAAGACAATTCAGTAATTTTAATTACTGGAATTGCAGACAATAAGCCAATGATAGATTATATCTCAGAAAAAACTACAATAATAGATAAATTGGAGTTTTCTGATCATTATAATTTTACAAATAAGGATATTGAAAAACTTATAAACCTTTATAATTCCAAGAGACAAGAGAATACTATTATAATTACAACAGAGAAAGACTCAATGCGACTTAAAAACTTTGAGCAATTAACAAATTTGCCAATATATGTTCTGCCAATTGGACTTACAATTACTTCTTCAGCAAGTAAATCTGTTAATTTTAGAGAAATAATTTTAGATGATGTTAGAAAAAATAAAAGCTACAGCAAATTATATTAAAGACAATGTTAAAACAATGCCAAAGATTGGAATTGTTTGTGGAAGTGGTTTGGCAAATATTGTTAATATAATTCAAACAGAAAAGGTGTTAGATTATTCTTCTATACCAAATTTTGCTATTTCAACAGCCACAGGTCATAAAAGTAAATTAGTTTTTGGAACTCTTGCAGGAAAAGAAATTATTGCAATGCAAGGACGTTTCCATTACTATGAAGGTTATTCAATGCAAGAAGTTACTTTTCCAATAAGAGTAATGAAAGAATTGGGAGTCCAAACATTAATATTAACAAATGCAGCAGGAGGAGTTAATCCAACTTTTAAAGTTGGAGATATAATGATAATTGAAGATCACATAAATCTTTTACCAAATCCTTTGATTGGAAAGAATGATGATAGATTAGGACTTCGTTTCCCTTCAATGAGCAGAGCTTATACTCCAAGTTTAATTGAAAAAGCAAAAGAAATTGCAAAAGAAAATAATATTGAAATAAAGCAAGGAGTTTATTTAGGCAATTCAGGACCAAGCTTTGAAACTCCTTCTGAATATAAGTTTTATCATAAGGTTGGAGCTGATTGTGTTGGTATGAGTACAACTCCAGAAGTTATTGTTGCAGCTCATTCGCAAATGGATGTTTTTGCAATGAGTCTTGTGTCAAACGTATTTAATGAAGATGCAATTGAAGATCCAACTCACGATGAGGTTCTTCAGGCAGGAAAGAATGCAGAAGAAAAAATGATGTTATTAGTGGAAAAACTAATTGAAAGATTATAATGAAGAAAGTATTAATTAAAGACATTATTGAAACTCTTGAGAGCTTTGCTCCTTTAGAATGGCAGGAAGATTACGATAATTCAGGATTGACTTTAGGGGATATTAATAATGAATGCAGTGGAGTTTATGTTTGCTTAGACTTATCTTTAGAGGTAGTAGAAAAAGCAATTGAAAACAAATGTAATTTAATAGTTTCTCATCATCCAATAATTTTCAGTGGAATAAAGAAAATAGATTATTATTCAACCTTAGGTAAAATAATAATTAAAGCAATTAAAAATGATATTTCAATTTATTCTGCTCACACAAATCTTGATAATGCTTTTAATGGAGTAAATGGAATATTGGCAGAGAAAATAGGACTTCAAAAATTTAAACCACTAAGTTCTGACTTAATATTTAATAATGATAATTATTTAGGAGCAGGAGGAATTGGAGAATTAAAAGAAATAATGGATACTGAAGATTTTCTTCAAATGTTAAAAACAAACCTTAACCTAAGTCAAATAAAATTTAATTCCCATAAACAAAAACAAATAAAAAAAGTTGCAATTTGTGGAGGAAGTGGTAGTTTTTTGATTGATGAAGCAGTTAAAAATAAGGCAGATGTTTTCATTACTGGAGAAATAAAATATCATGATTTAATTGATAACGATAACGTAATATTACTTGCAGAGATAGGACATTTTGAAAGCGAACAATTTATAAAAGAAAGGATTATTGCAGTTCTTTATGAAAAGTTTTGTAATTTTGTGCCCTTAATTTCCGATAAGACCGCAAATAGAGTAAAATATATTAAATAATAAATCATAATGGCAAAGAAAGTTACAGCAAAAACAAAAGAAGAAGCAAAGGTTACTCAATTCATTAAGAGCGATGAAGCAGACATTACAGTTGAAAAGAGATTGGTTGCTATGTATAAATTACAGCAAATTGATTCTCAAATAGACCGTATTAGAATAATTAGAGGAGAGTTGCCTTTAGAGGTTCAAGACCTTGAAGACGAAATTGCAGGATTGGAAACAAGAATTGAAAAATTTAAAGCTGAAGAAGTTGCTTTAAATCAAAAGAATCTTGATAAAAAAACAATGATTGCTGACTGTAATGCTTTAATTAAGAAGTACACAACACAACAAAATAACGTTAGAAATAATCGTGAATACGAATCTCTAACCAAAGAAATTGAATTCCAAAACTTAGAAATCCAACTTTGCGAAAAGAAAATTAAGGAATCTAATGCTGAAATAGAACGCCAAAAGCAAGAAATGGAAAGAATTAAGACCATTTTGGAAGATAAGAGGAAAGACCTTGAAATTAAGAAATCTGAATTAGACGAGATTATTGCTGAAACTCAAGAAAAGGAAAGAGTATTGTTGGAAGAAAGTAAGGAAAATGAGAAATTAATTGAAGATAGATATTTAACAGCTTATCAAAAAATAAGAGCTAATTCAAGAAATGGTTTGGCAGTTGTTGAAGTTGATAGAGATGCTTGTGGTGGATGTTTCAACAAAATTCCTCACCAAAGACAAATGGATATTAGAATGCACAAAAAAGTTATTGTTTGCGAATACTGTGGAAGAATCTTGGTTGACCAAGCTATTGTTGCAGAAGTAGAGCAAGCATAATGCCCAATTATAAATATATTCACTTAGCTCAAATTGCTGAAGGACTTAGTTTAAAAGCAGTAAATGTTCTGATTGAGGATGAAAAAATAATTAAGATTTCTGAAAATGAAATCAATGCTTTGCCTTCTCAAACAGAAATTATAGAGGCTAAGGGTTTAGTTTTGCTTCCTGGAATTATTGATATACACGTACATTTTCGTGAGCCAGGATTAGAAAGTAAAGCAGATATGCTTTCTGAGTCAAGAGCTGCTGTTGCTGGAGGAATAACCACTGTTTTTGATATGCCAAACACAATTCCTCCAACAACTAACCTCCAAGCCTTAACTGAAAAAATTAAACTTGCAGAAGAAAAAATGTTATGCAACTACAAGTTCTATCTTGGCATAACTAATAATAATTTGGAAGAAGCTTTAAGTATTGATCCTAATCTAATTTGTGGCTATAAAATTTACCTTGGCTCATCAACAGGAGATATGTTGGTTGATAAGGCTCAAGCAATTGAAGGATTGTTTGAAAATAGCAAAATGATTATTACCGCACATTGTGAAGACGGAAAAAGAATTAGAGCAAACACTGCCAAATACAAAGAATTATATCCTAACAATGATGCTCCATCTTCAATTCATCCATTAGTAAGAGATGCAGAGGCTTGCTATTTGTCAACAAAGTTTGCAATAGATATGGCTAAAGAGAAAACTAAACTAAATATTGCTCATATTACCACTGAAAAAGAATTATCATTACTTCAAAAAGGGAAGATTGACTCCAAAAATATTACTGCAGAAGTTTCTCCAATTCATCTATGGTTTGAAGAAAAGGATTTTGAACGCTTGGGTAATAAAATAAAATGTAATCCTTCCGTTAAGAGCAAAACAGATAGAGAAGCTCTACGAAAAGCCTTACGTGAGGATAAAATAGATTTTGTGGCAACTGACCATGCACCTCATTTAATTGAAGAAAAAGAAAAACCATATTTTCAATCTCCATCAGGCATTCCCTCAATTCAGTTTTCATTAAATATAATGCTTGAATTGGTTAAGCAAGGAGAGTTGTCTCTTTCTCAGCTTCAAGAAAAAATGTGCCATAATCCAGCCAACTATTTCCAATTAGAAAAAAGAGGATATATTAAGGAAGGCTATTATGCTGATTTGGTTTTGGTTGATTTGAATGGAAAAACCCAAGTAAGTAAAGACACAATTTTATCAAAATGCAATTGGTCTCCTTTTGAAGGAGAAACATTCAACTCAAAGATAGTTTCAACCTTTGTAAATGGTGATATTGTCTATCAAAATTCAGATAAGTAATTTAATAACAAAAACTAATAACCCTATTAATCTCTTAAATATTAATAGTCTATAAGGTTATTGGTTTTTTTGTTTATATAAATTAATCTATTAGATTAAAGTTATTTGTACCTTTGGACGTATGAATCTTTGAACCTTTTTATTCAAAGATGTATTTGTTGAATCTTAATTAATACAAATCTCATGCGAAAATTATTGTTTATACTTTTGTTTATTCCGTTTATCTCATTAGGACAGAAAGATTATTTTAATGAATTAGTTTGTGCTGATAGTTTAATTCAAAATAATCAAATAGAATTAGCCTATTCACAATTAAAAAACTTAGAGAAAACAATTCCCAAATCAGATACTTTATATGATTACACAAAATTCTATTTGATAGATGTAATTTCTTACTTAGAAAATAATAGTCGTTTGAATGAAGATTTTAGTAAGTCTTTAGAATACGGATTAGAGGCATTAGATTTATTAAAAAAAGAGAATAAACGTTTTAATAAAGAGTTTGCAGAACGAAAACCATATATGATTAAGAATATAGCTGTTTCATATTCTGGACTTAAAGATTACAAAAAAGCAAAAAAATATAAAGATTTACTCTATAAAGCTTATAAGCATAAGACTCTACCAGAAGGAATTAATGAGTATTTTAATTTTGACTTTTTTAAAGTAGACGACAAAAATATATGGGGATACGAATGGTTTGAAGAATTACCGAAAGATAGATTTTCTACAAGTTTTACCAAAATAGTTTATTATGTATATAGCACAAATCCTGATGGTAGTGATAAGGATCAATTATATAGATTGCATGTTTTAATGTTTCATGGTAAAAATGGAAACTTTGATTATGTAATGGACAAAAGATTTGAAACTGAAACAGAGGAGATAGAAGGAACAATGTATTCATTTATTTACAAAGAAGATATTGATTTTGAAAAATTACATAATGATGTGATTCAAATAGTGAAAAAGGATATTCAACCTGACACAAGAAGAGTTAGATCAAAAGATACACAAAATAGTAAAATAGAAATTAAATTATAAAATATATTATGAAAACTTTAAAATTAATCTTGTTATTATTTTCTTTATCATTTATAAGTTGTGAAAAGGAAATAGATGACCAACCAACAAATGAAGAAAACAGATTTGTACCAACAGATGTTTTTGTTAAAATTAAAGGAGGTTACACTATTGATAAGGTTTTTAAATTTATAAATAGTTTTGACCATGAGGTCGAAAATATTAATTCTCTTAAATTCACATCAAGTTTATCTCCAGATAGTTTGCAATATGTTTTAGATTATCTTAATGCAAAACCTTATACTAATGATGGAAATGTATGGTTTGTTAATGGATATTTGCATTATCAAACAAATCAGATAACAATATTCCCCAGACTATTTAATATTAAAAACACTACTTATCAGGAAGATTGGTTGAATTCTATGAAGGTATTAAAATTAAAAGAAGACACAATAAGCCAAACCGCAGGTTGTATAATATATTTTCATGTTCCAGAAGGTGAAGAAAGATTATGGGAAAGTATTTTTAAAAAGTATGAGTTTGTGGAATGGGTTCAATTAAATTATTATAGTGATATTATTCTACTAAATAATAAGAACCGATAATGTATAAAAGAATTTTAATTTTAAGCCTTAGTCTAATTTTTAGTCTTAATAATAGTTTTTCTCAGAGTTTCAAAGAAAAATTTGATTATTTAATTGAAGTAAATGATACAATTGGACAACAGCAAATTTTGGATAATTGGGAAAAGTTTGATATTAATGACCCTGAACTCTATGTTGCTTACTTTAATTATTATGTAAATAAGAGTCATCAAGAAACCATTACTCTTGGTCAGGATCCTCAAGGAGAAGCTGTTTATCAAATAATGGATCAAGACTCATCCCAAAAAGAACCAGTAGGATTCTTATATGGAGGAAACTACTACGAACAAAATATTCTAAGCAAGGGGTTTGAATGGATAAATAAGGGAATTGAAAAACATCCAAATAGATTGGATATGAGATTTGGTAAAATATATATCTATGGTCAACTTGAAGATTATGATAATTTCACAAAAGAAATATTAAAAACTATTGACTACTCATCAAAGAATAAGAATAATTGGACTTGGTCAGAGAATAAACCAGTTGAAGATGCTAAGAAAATGTTCTTAGGTTCAATTCAAGATTATCAAATTCAATTATATAAAACAGAAAACGATAGTTTGCTCAACAATATGAAGCAAATTGCAGAAAGAATATTAAAATACTATCCAGACCATATTGAAAGTTTATCAAATCTCTCAATTGTCTATACTATTTATAAACAATATGACAAAGCTATTGATTATCTATTAGAAGCATATAAAATCAATCCAAAGGATTTTATAGTTCTTTACAATATAGCACATGCTTATGAATTGAAAGGTGATGTCCAAAATGCCATAAAATACTATAAGTTGACTATAGAGTATGGAGATCAGGAAGCTGTAGAATACTCCAAAGAACAAATAAAACTATTGGAAGAGAAAAAATAAATACTTTCAAGCAGAATATCAAGGAATATTTACCAAAATACAAATCAAGAAAGCCCCCTCTTTATTTCGAAAAAATCATTTTTAATTTCATTATCTCTCATTAATCTTTATTTTCTCTTCTTAGAGTTTATATTCAATTATTTGTATTAAAAAATTCGTTTAGTTTTCAATTGAAAATTATATTTGTTTTTTATTTTTTTATTCAGCAGTTTAGATGTATTTTTGTAGATTATTTTAGATCAAAATTCTATTTAAAAACTGATATAATAATTTTATGTCTGATATAATTAAAATTAACAAAGGTTTTGACATTAAGATTTCAGGCAAAGCAATAGAGAAGGTTTCTTCTCCATTAGTTTCCTCCTATGCACTTAAACCTACTGACTATATTGGCATAAAGCCAAAGCTTTTAGTTAAAGAAGGTGATAGAGTTAAGGCAGGTAGTCCTGTTTTCTATTCAAAACTAAATGAAAAAATCCTCTTCACTTCTTCAGTAAGTGGGACAATAGAATCCATAAAAAGAGGAGATAAAAGAGCTATCGAAGAAATTATCATTCTGGCTGATAGCACACAAGAATACGAAGACTTTGGAACAGATTCTCTTGCTTCAATGCAAAGAGAAAACGTTGTTGAAAAACTCCTTAAATCGGGACTATGGACTTTAATTAGACAAAGGCCATATTCAACAATTCCAAATCCTGAAGTTCAACCAAAATGTATTATAGTTAAGGGTTTCGATTCTTCTCCACTTGGAGCAGATTACAATTTCCTTCTTAAGGGGAAAGGAGCTGATTTGCAATTGGGAGTTGATGTTTTAAGGAAACTTACTTCTGGAAAAATACATGTGAACGTAAGTGCCACACAAACCACTTGCGATGAACTTTTGAAATTGGAGAATGTCCAAATAAATCGTTTCGAAGGACCTCATCCATCAGGTAATGTAAGCGTTCAAATAGCAAATATTGACCCTATTAATAAGGGAGATATTATTTGGTATATTGATGCTCAAGATTTGGCAATTATTGGAAAATTATTTGCATCTGGAAAACTTGAAATGCAAAAGACAATAGCTTTAGTTGGACCTGAGGTTAAGAATCCACAATACTTTAATGTTAGGTTTGGAGCTTGTGTTTCTTCAATTATTGAAAACAATGTAAATACAGATAAAAACCTAAGATATATTAGTGGAAACATTCTTACAGGAATGTCAATATCTGCAAATGGATATCTTGGAACATATGATAATTTAATTTCCGTTATTGAGGAAGGAGATTATTATGAGTTTTTAGGATGGATAACTCCTGGCATAAAGAAATTCAGTCTATCAAGAACATTCCTTTCTGGATTTTGCAATCTTTTACCTTCAAAGTTAAGAAAGCCTTCTCAAATAGACACCAATTTGCATGGAGGAAAACGTGCTTTGGTTCTGACAGGAGAGTTTGAAAAGGTTTTGCCTTTAGACATCTATCCAATGCAATTAATAAAAGCTTGTATAATTGAAGATATTGACCTTATGGAACAATTGGGTATTTATGAGGTTGATGCAGAAGATTTCGCACTTTGCGAAGTAATTGATGTTTCAAAAACAGATATTCAACAAATAATTCGTAATGGTCTTGAACTAATTAGAAAGGAGATGGGAGAATGAAATGGGTTAGAAATTTATTAGATAATATGAAGCCAAACTTTCAAAAGGGAGGAAAATTCCCTTGGCTTCACTCAACCTTTGATGCCTTTGAAACTTTTGCCTTTGTTCCAAAAACCACAACAACTTCTGGAGCTCATTTCAGAGATGCTTTGGATATGAAGAGAACAATGACAATGGTTATTTTGGCTCTTATGCCTGCACTATTGTTTGGAACATACAATATAGGATTTCAACATTTCCACAGCATAAATCCAGAGCTTTCTTTCTTTGAAGGCTTTTGGGATAATTTATGGTATGGAGTAATTAAAATACTTCCAATCATTGTTGTTTCTTATGTTGTTGGTCTATCCATTGAGTTTGGATTTGCACAATGGCGTAAGCACGATGTTAATGAAGGATTCTTGGTAACTGGAATGCTTATCCCTATGGTAATGCCACCAGATGTTCCTCTTTGGCAAGTTGCTTTAGCAACTGCTTTTGCAGTAGTTATAGGTAAAGAAGTTTTTGGAGGAACGGGAATGAATTTCCTTAATCCAGCTCTTTTAGCTCGTGCCTTTTTGTTTTTTGCTTTTCCAAGTTCAATGTCAGGAGATAATGTTTGGATTGCAGAAAAGGCAGATGCATTCTCAGGAGCAACTCCACTTGCTGAAATGATGGTAGGAGCAAATCTTCCTTCAACTTCTTTTTGGGATATGTTTTTAGGAATAATGCCAGGAAGTATTGGAGAAACTTCTTCAATTGCAATATTGCTTGGAGCAGCCTTTTTACTAATTACAGGTATTGGTTCATGGAGAATTACGCTTTCAGTGTTTATTGGAGGAGCTCTTATGGGACTAACCTTTAATCTTTTTGGCTCAAATCCTTACACTCAAATTCCTTTCTACTATCATTATGTAATGGGAGGATTTATGTTTGGAGCAGTATTTATGGCAACCGACCCAGTAACTGCAGCACAAACAAATAGAGGAAAATGGATTTATGGAATATTGATTGGTGCTATGGCAGTGCTGATTCGTGTTGTAAATCCAGCTTATCCAGAAGGAATGATGTTAGCAATATTATTACTTAATGTATTTGCACCACTAATTGACTACTATGTTGTTGATGCAAATATTCGTAAAAGAGTGAAACGTTGGAAAATAAAAGGAGGACAAAATGTTTAGTAATAGATATATTTTTATTTATGCCACAGTCTTAGTTATTGTTTCTGCGGCAATTCTAACCCTTGCCTCTGTTGGATTAAAACCCTATCAGGACAAAAATATAAGGGTAGAAAAAATGCAACAACTTTTGGGTGCAGTGGGAATTCAGTCCACTCCAAAAGATGCTGAAGAACTTTTTCAAAAATACTTTGTTGAGCAACACGCTGTAAATGCTAAGGGAGAAATTGTAGCAAGCATAGTTAATGGAAAACAAACCGCAGGTACAATATCTCCATTTGGTTTAGATACAAAAAAACAGTTAGCCCTATACAAAGCAAATGATGCTTCTGCCTCTTTACCTATATATATATGTATGAAAGACGGGAAGAAATCTTATGTTGTTCCTGTTATGGGAAATGGACTTTGGGGTCCAATTTGGGGTAATTTAGCTTTCTCTGAAGATTTGAATACAATTGTAGGAGTAAACTTCGACCACAAAGGTGAAACTCCAGGGTTAGGAGCTGAAATTGCTACTCTTGATTTTCAAAATCAATTTAAGGGAAAACAAATATTTGATAACGATAACTTCACTTCTATTAAGGTGATGAAAAGAGCCGATAAAGCAAATCCTCATCAAGTTGATGCAGTATCGGGAGGAACAATTACCTCAAATGGAGTTTCTGAAATGCTTAAAAGCTGCTTGCAGTTCTATATTCCTTACTTTAACTCTTTAAAAAAATAGTATTATGGCTGGATTTAATTTTAAACTGATAAAAAATCCTCTTTCTAAAGAGAACCCAATCACGGTTCAAGTTTTGGGAATTTGTTCTGCATTAGCAGTAACTGCTAAGTTGCAACCAGCAGTTGTTATGGCAATAAGTGTTACCGTTGTTGTTGCATTTTCAAATCTTATTATTTCCTATTTGAGAAATACCATACCACCAAGAATTAGAATTATTGTTCAATTAGTAATTGTATCTCTATTAGTAATTTTGGTTGACCAAGTTCTGAAAGCTTTTGTTTATGATGTAAGTAAGCAGCTGTCGGTATTTGTTGGTTTGATTATTACTAATTGCATTGTTATGGGACGTTTGGAAGCTTTTGCAATGAGCAATAAACCTTTTGATTCTTTCCTTGACGGAATTGGCAATGGACTTGGATATGCTGTTATCTTAATTACTCTTGGAGTTGTTAGGGAATTATTTGGAAGTGGTTCACTTTGGGGCTATCAAATTATTCCAGATTCTTTCTATGAAATGGGATACCAAAACAATAGTTTGATGATAATGCCTCCAATGGCTCTAATTCTTGTTGGAATAATTATTTGGGTACATAGAGCAAGAAATAAAGACCTTTGCGAGAAATAGTAACACATTAAGAAATAAGAGAAATTATGCAAGAGATAATTAATATATTCGTTAAGTCAATCTTTATTGACAATATGATATTTGCCTTCTTCTTAGGAATGTGTTCCTATCTGGCAGTATCAAAAACTGTTAAAACCTCAATGGGATTAGGTATTGCAGTTGTATTTGTTCTCCTAATTACCGTTCCTCTAAACTACATTATAGATAATTACCTTCTTAAAGAAGGAGCCCTTGCCTGGATTAGTCCTAAGTTTGCAACAATAGACCTGAGCTACTTGAGCTTTATTATCTTTATTGCAGTTATTGCAGCAATGGTTCAATTGGTAGAAATGTTTGTTGAAAAAACTTCACCCGTTCTTTATGCACAACTTGGAATATTCCTTCCACTTATTGCTGTTAACTGTGCAATACTTGGAGCTTCACTTTTTATGCAAGAAAGACAATACAATAATGTTGGAGAAGTAACTGCATTTGCACTTGGCTCAGGTATTGGCTGGCTACTGGCAATTGTTGGTATTGCAGCAATTAGAGAAAAATTGCGTTACTCTCAAATTCCAACTCCTTTGAAAGGTTTAGGTATAACTTTCATAATAACAGGACTTATGGCAATTGCCTTTATGAGCTTCTTAGGAATAAAATTGTAGAACTAAATCCAATCTTTAAAAGAAATGATAAAAATATTAATAATAAGTGTGGTAGTGTTTTTGTTTATAATACTCTTGTTAGTATGGGTATTACTCTTTGCAAGAAAAAAACTCCTACCACAAGGAGAGGTTAAACTAACCATTAACAACGAAAAAGAGCTAACCGTTCAGCCAGGATCAACAGTACTTTCAACACTTGCTGAAAACAAAATCTTTCTGCCTTCTGCGTGTGGTGGAGGTGGTACTTGCGGAATGTGTAAGTGTAAGATTACTGATGGAGGTGGAGAAGTGTTGCCTACTGAAAAGCCACATCTAAGCAGAAAAGAACAATTGGATAATTATCACTTAGGTTGCCAATCCAAAGTTCGTCAAGATATGAAAATTGAGGTTCCAGAAGAAATATTTGGAATTAAGAAATGGGAATGTGAAGTGGTATCTAATAATAATGTAGCAACATTTATTAAAGAGTTTGTTGTTAAACTTCCAGAAGGTGAAAGTCTTAATTTCCGTTCAGGAGGTTATATTCAAATTGATGTACCTAAATGTGAAGTTAATTACAAATCAATAGATGTTCAACCAGAATTCCATGAAGATTGGGACAAAATGAAAATTTGGGATTTGAAGATGAAAAATTCCGAATTGGTATATAGAGCCTATTCAATGGCCAACCACCCTGCTGAAGGAAATATAATAATGCTGAACATTCGTATTGCAACACCACCTTGGGATAGAAAAAATGGAGAGTTTAAACATGTTAATCCAGGTATTTGTTCATCTTACATTTGGTCACTAAAACCAGGCGACAAGGTAACAATCTCAGGACCTTATGGTGAATTCTTTATTAAAGACACCCAAAAGGAAATGATGTTTATAGGAGGAGGAGCAGGAATGGCACCAATGCGTTCTCATATCTTTGACCAGTTCAAAACTAAACACACCTCTCGTAAAGCAACCTTCTGGTATGGTGGTCGTTCACTAAGAGAATTGTTCTACATTGACGACTTTAAACAAATTGAAAAAGAAAACTCTAATTTCTCTTTCAACATTGCTTTAAGCGAACCAAAGAAAGAAGATAATTGGGAAGGTTATGTTGGATTTATCCATCAAGTAATCTTTGACAATTACCTTAAAAATCATCCAGAACCTGAAGAAATTGAATACTATCTTTGCGGTCCAAAACTAATGACTGATGCAATAATTAAGATGTTGGATGCTTTAGGAGTTCCACCCGAAAATATCATGTTTGATGATTTCGGTAATTAAAATTAAAGAAGTATAATTTACATACAACCAAAAATGTAGGGAGTAATTATTTGCTCCCTTTTTTTATGGTGTGAATTAAAATGTATATAATTTCGAGAGTTGAAAATAAAACCTTGTTTCAGTAAAATAAGGTAAAGAAAGAGAAAAATAAAACCTTGTTTCAGTAAATTAAAACAAAGAGTTAGTAAAGAACAGAGTTACTTAGTTAACGAGTTCCTGAATAACCAAACAAAAACTCAATCATAATGAAAAATAAGTCCCTTATAAATAAAAATATAATGGACATAAATTAAAATATGATGGACTTATTTTCAACTATGATTGATGTTTTTTGAAAATGGTTTATGTTTTGCATAATAAAAAAATAGGGAGTTGAATATTTTATCAACTCCCTTGTATATAGTTATTTGAAAAGTATGTGCTAATCTAAAAAAGGAAATTTTATTTTATTCCTTTTAAAGCTTTTGTTGCAGTTTCGTTAGTTGGATCAATTTCAAGAATCTTATTCCAGTATTCTTTAGATGTTGCCATTTCATTCTTTACGAAATAATAATAGCCCAAGTAACTATAGCTTTCTATAATTTTCTTTTTATCTTTTTTGTCTTGTTCCAAAATAGCAAGTGCTGCTTCATAATGAGGTTTTGCAAGTCCTAATGTTGTTTCAATATCTATTGATGAGTTTGCTCTTGCTCTCCAAAAATAACCTATTGCATTATTTGGTATTTTTTCAACTATAATTGCAAACATACTATCAGCTTTTTGTAAATAACCAATTCTCTTTATTGAGTCTTGTTGAACAGGAACATTGTTACCTGCAAAGTAATATGCTTGACCTAAAATTAAATAATCAGATAATTGTATTTTACCTTTTTGGAAAAACATTAAATAGTTATCAATTGCTTTTTCATAGTTATTAAGGCTTTCATAATTACTTGCAACGTTTTTGTATAAATCAACTGAGTTGCTGTCAAGTTTTAATGCTTTTTCTAATGAAATGATAGATTTTGCATAATCTTTTTTATCAGTAAGAATCTTTGAGTAATATACATAATCATAAAATATATACTTAGAAGTATCACTTTCGTTCATAAATTTTTCAGCACTATTATATGAGTTTGTATCTTTCAATTCAAATTCGTTATACATTCTCAATCTTCTTAACACAAAGTGATTTGCATCTTTTTCTAAATAAGTTCTTACATATTGAAGTGACTTTTCATAGTTTTTGTTTGAGAAAAGTATTGTTGAGTAACGTGCAATATCGTCTGAATTTGGATTTGATGATTCAACATAAAGAGCATAATATTTTGTTGCATTTGGAATATCTTGCATATTATAATATAACTCTGCAATTTCTTTGTTTGCAATAGATGCAGTGGAATCAACAACTAAAAGTTTTTGAAGAGTTTCAATTGAAGACTGAGGATTTATTGTAGAATATAATTTTGCATACTTAAAATATGCATTTTGATTTTTTGGGTTAAAGTAAATTGCTTGTTCGTACATTGATGATGCGTTTCCGTAATCCTTAAGTAATGCTAAGGAATCACCCTGCAATACAAAGGAATTACTACGAACTGTATCTACAACAAATTCTTTACTTTTTTTATCATCCTTTTTCTTATTATCGCAATATGAAATAAAAGGAATAATAATCAAAAAAGATAGAAGAGCGAATCTTTTTGAAATTTTCATTGATGTTTATGTTTTTATTATAAGTTTTCGTTTACATTGACAATTCTAACAGGTTGAGTTGCTGGAACAATACCTGTTTTCAGAATAATTTTTTGACCTCTGTAAGAGTTTACAAAAGCAATAAATCCAGATGCTAAACCACGTCTTGGATCATTTAATATTGCATATATATCTCTACAAAGAGGATAATTTCTTAAAGCGATATATGCTTGATAAGGTTTATAGCTGTTTTCAACAGTTGCAATATCTTCAATACTAACTGACATAACAGTAATACTTTCATTGAAAGACAAACCAGTTGTGTCTGCTTTATTACCAATCCAATTTGCCCCAATTACACCAATTGCATTTGGAGTTGAAGCAACATAATTTATTACTTCTGAATTAGTTTTCTGAGCTTTCAATTCTTTTGAAAGTGGGTTGCCATTACAAATAGAATCAATTGCATATCTAACTGTGCTTGAATTAGGGTTATCAAAAACTAATTGAATATTACCTAAATTACTGCCTGGTTTTAATTGATTCCAAGTTTTTATTTCGCCAGTTAATATTTTTTGCAAATCTTTTACACAGATTATTGAGTCAGTATTTTTTTTGTTAATAATAAACGCAATAGCATCAGTTGCTATTTTAATTTCTTGAGGATAGAATTTTTGAGACTTAAGATAATTCATTTCTTTTTCGGTTAGTTTTCGAGTAGTAATTGCTAATCGAATACTGTCTTTCAATAGAAGATTAATTAAGTCAACTTCATTATCATAAATTGGGATAAGAGAAGCTAAAGGATAAATACCTTCAAATACTTGTATTTCTTGCTCAATAAGAGGCTCAAAACATTGGTCTGCACCAAATTTTATTACGCCAGTTGTTGGAGTGTCATTAAATCTATCTGCTTGTTTTTTATTACAACCAAATAATAAAACTACTATTACAAATATTTGAAGGTATTTTATCATTTAATTTATTAATTTTTTTGTTGTTTAAATGTCCTGTATATTCTAAAAATACCATAGAGCAGAAGTGCAAAACCAAAAACTCTGTATGCTACAGTATTATTTGCAAATTTAGTTGAAAATATAAAGAAGCAAGACATTACAATATATAACGATGAAACAACAATATTATATATAAACTTCGGTTTTGGTGATTTTGGTTTTTCTTCTGTTTCCATGATTATCTTAATTGGAATGAAATAGGTAGTGTAAATTGAACAGTAACATTATTACCATTTTGTTTTCCAGGAGTCCATCTTGGCATTGTTTTAACAACTCTCAAAGCTTCTTTATCACATGCATAATGTAAAGGACGAATAACCTTTATGTCAGTAATGTTTCCATCTCTACCAACAATAAAAGATACATAAACCTTACCTTGAATTCCAACTTCTCTGGCTTCTTGAGGGTATTTAATGTTTTCTTTTAAATATTTAGCCAGTTCTGCTTCTCCTCCAGGAAATGCAGGTGGTTGTTCAACATATGTAAAGACTTTTTCAGGTTCTTCTTTTGAAGGCTCATTTGAAATAGCTTGTATGTCAGCAATGTCTTTTCCATTTAATTCGTCTGTACCTTTGATATCAGCAATTGAAATTGCAGCAGTGTTTTTAATTAATTCATCCTGTGATTTAATTTCATCTTCTTCACTTACTTCAGAGTCTTTTTTGATTACTGGAGCAGTAAATTTAATGGAGCTTTTCAAAGCAGGAGGAGGAGTGTCTAATTTCTTAACAACATTATCATCCTTTTTTTCAGCAGGAGGAAGTTTTGATAGAGCTGTAACTTCAGTTATTTTTACATCGTCTTTTTTTGGTGTAATAATTTTAATTAATGTAGGAACACTAAATGCAATAATGGCGATTATTGTAATAATTATCATAGCCTTTCTATGTCTGGAAGGAGATGATTGCCTCATTACATAAGCTCCAAAATTTTTATTTTTTCCCTCAAAAACTAAATTACACCACTCGCTGGAGGTTAAATCTATTTTACTCATAATTTTTCAAAGCTTTTTACCAGTTCAACATCTTCAGGAGTTATATCAACAATAGCATATTTGCTTATGTTACATATTTGCATTTCATCTAAAGCATCAATTAAATTTGTATAATTAGACTCATCTGATGCCTTAATTATTACAACAGGTGCACTTCTATCGCTCTTAATTTTAGCAGCTTTTTCTTTAAATTGTTCGTCGGAGATTTTCAAATTGAGTTTATCCTTCTTCAATTTATTCATTTCTGCTGTAACTTTAGCGTTCTTTCCAATAAGCATAGCTCTTAAGCCATCTGGTTTAAAAGAACTCTTTTTAAGAGTATTAGCATCGCTGTAATTTGGTTGTCCAAGGTAGTAATAAACAGCATTGTCTTTTCCTAAAATAACAGTAACTGCTTTAGAGGCTTTAACCTTATTTTGTTCAGCTTCACTTACCTTATCGTTAGTAGGCATACTAATTTCCATAGTTTGAGGTTTGCTAAGCGATGTGCAAAGCATAAAGAAAGTAATTAAAAGCATGTTCATATCAACCATTGGAGTAAAGTCAATACGAGTACTCATTTTCTTTTGTTTACTTCCACCTTTCTTTCCTTGTGATTTTTCTTGAATTTCAGCCATATTCTTTTATATTTCGGAAGCGACTTCCTTAAGTGAAGTAATCAAATTATATCTGTTTTCATTCAAATCTTGAAGAGAGTTCATTACCCCTTTTATCTTAGGATAAGCTGTTTTTTGGTCGGCTTTAATAGCTATTCTTAAATCTTGGTTTTGTTCTCTTGCTGCACTAACCCAAACTTTAAATTCATTGTTTGTGCTATCACAAGGAATTCCATAATCTTTCAAAACTTTATCTTGTTCTTTTATTTCTAAAGCTAAGAAAGCTTTCATTTGTTTAATAGGAACGCCAAAAGAATTTAATAGCTTAAATTTATTTATCTCTTCTTTTGTGAAGTTAATTCCATATTTATCACCAACAGTTTTTAATACTTGAATTCTATCATCTTGTTTGTCTAATCCAAGAAAAATCTTTCCATTTGGATCAACAAGAATTTGCAATACATTTGTTTCAGGAATTTTTATTTCAGACACAGAAGCTGGTGTATTAACTTGTACTGGTTCTTTCTGAATAAATGTTGAAGTAAGCATAAAAAAAGTAAGCAAAAGGACAGTAACATCACTCATTGCTGTCATATCAATGACAGGGTGTTGTCTTTTTAATTTTACTCTTGCCATATTACATTAATTATTTTTTATTCAATAATTAGTGTGTTGCAGCATAAGATTGTACTATTGAGAATCCTACTTCGTCAATACAAAATGTTAGTTTGTCAATTCTGCTTGTATAATAGTTATATGCAATAAGAGCACAAGCACCTGTTGCAATACCAAAAGCAGTATTAACTAACGCTTCAGAAATACCTGTAGAAAGTGCCATTGAGTCAGTTCCACCAGCAGATGAAAGAGAAGCAAATGAACGAATCATACCAAGTACTGTTCCAAATAATCCCATTAAAGTTCCAAGTGTTGTTAATGTTGCAAGAACAGGAAGGTTTTGTTCCAATGTAGGAACTTCCAATGAAGTAGCTTCTTCAAGTTCTTTTTGAATTGCAGCAAGCTTTTGTTCTTTTGAAAGTTCTGTGTTTTGTTCCATTTCTAAATATTTATTCAAAGAAGAGAAAATAACACTTGCAACAGAACCTTTTTGTTTTTCGCAAATAGCTTGAGCTTCTTTAATTTGACCTTTGTCTAAAAGAGCCTTAATTTCTGCAACAAATTTTGTAAGATTCTTTTTACCATTTGCTTTGCTGATTGCTATCCAACGTTCGACGCTAAGAACTAAAACAGTAAGTAATAGGGTTAAAATCATAGGAACCACAAATCCACCTTTGTAAACTGTACCTAACATATTTCCTGGCAAAGGAGCATTATTAGGATCATTATTCATAAAGTTAGAAGGATCACCAAGTACTAATTTAAAGATTAGGATTGCAACTATAAAGCAACCCAAAATAACAAAAGCTGCAGAATTAAATATTCTGTTAGATGATGTTTTTTCCATTTTTTTCAATTTTTTTTGATTGTTTTTTCAATTTTTTCATTTAACGACAGATAAAACTCAAAAAAAAATTGTTTATTTTATTTTACCCCAAAATTATTTTTATTTCGCATCATTTTTTTCATTTAATCTCATTTTCATAATTTGTAATATGCACATATATAATTATTTGAATATGAAATTACGGTGCGTATTTTTTTTCTTAATTTAATATTTGGTGGAATTTAAAATATTTTTCCCCAGAAAAAATGAAATACTATTTTTGAAAGAAAAGAGTTTATATATAACGTCGGACAAAAAATGATAAATTAGTATTTTATAATCTTGCTCTTAAAAATAATATATATCTCTTTTCTTTGATTTAGTATATAAATGATTTTGAGTTTTTTTGAAATAGTAATATTATTTTTCTTCACTTTTTTCTTATTTTTCTCGAGTAAAAATGTACTTTTGTCGCCGCATAAAAATGCCTTTGTGAACTCATTATAAGTTAAATGCATTGATATGTATTGATAGAAGAAAAGATTTGTAGCAAGAATTTTTAATCTTAAAGTAGTATTTAGAGACATTAGTGGACTTCATGTTTTGAAAATATTACAATAACAAATAATAATTAACCGAAGTCCTTTTAATCATAGAATAATTACTCTTCTAAAAAAGAAAAACTATGAATAATGTCGATACCGTTTCAACGGATATATTAATCATTGGAGGTGGTCCTTCTGGATTAGCAACAGCTATTCACCTTGCTGATACTCTCAAAAAAAATGGTTTAAATCATAGAATTTTACTTATTGAAAAAGGAAGTTCTGTAGGAAGCCATATTTTATCTGGTGCTATTATTAAAGCAGATATTTTTAAAGAATTATTACCAGATGTTGACTTTAATGAAATACCATTTAATGCAAAAGTAACTAAAAGTACAACCCTTATGTTGAGTGAAAATGGAGTTTTGAAAATTCCTTTTCATGCACCTTATATGGGTAATGCAGGTTGCTACACTGCTTCTTTAGGACAAGTTTGTCGTTATTTGGCAACAAAAGCTGAAGAAAAAGGTGTTGAGATATATCCAGGATTTGCAGTAAGTGAAATACTTTATAATGAAAAAGGAAAAGTAATTGGTGCTAAAACAATAGATACTGGAGTTGATCATCATGGAAATAAACTTGAAAATTTCCAAGCAGGAAATAGAATTGAAGCAAAACTAACTATTTTTGCTGAAGGTTCTAGAGGAAGCTTAACAAAACAACTAATTGAAAAATTTGATCTTTCAAAAGGAAAGAATAATCAAATGTATTCATTAGGTTGTAAAGAATTATGGTCAGTACCTGAAGGAAATATTAAACCAGGTGAAATTTATCATTCATTAGGTTATCCATTAGATTTACATGAATTTGGTGGTGGCTTTGTTTATGGATTAAATGATAATAAAGTCGCAGTAGGATTGGTTGTAGGACTAGACTACCAAGATCCAACTTTTGATGTTCACGATGCAATGCAAATATGGAAAACTAATCCATTTATTGCTAAGATTCTAAAAGGAGGTAAGCTTGTAGAATATGGTGCAAAAACACTTCCTGAAGGTGGTTATTATGCTCTTCCAAAATTATATACTGACAATGCTCTTATTGTTGGAGATAGTGCAGGATTCCTTACTATGCCAGCCTTAAAAGGTATTCACTTAGCTATGCGTTCAGGAATGCTTGCAGCTCAAACAGCATTTCTTGCATTAAGCAAAAACGATTTCTCTGAAGCCATTCTTAAAGAATATGAAACAAAAGTAAATAATAGTTCTATTTACAAAGAAATGTACCCAGTTAGAAATTTCCGCCAAGGTTTTGCAAAAGGACTTATTTGTGGAGGTATTCACTTCGGTACTCAATTAATTACTTCAGGAGCTGGTTTTTGTGGAAGACTTAAGGTTGAAACAGATAGTGCAGCAACAAAAACTCTCGCTCAATATAAGAGAAAACCATTTAAAGAAAGATTTAAAGGAAAATTGGAATTCGACAAGGTGCTTACATTTGATAAACCTACAGATGTATATTATTCTGGAGTTAATCATGATGAACATCAAGTCCCTCATTTACATATAAACAATCCTGATACTTATGGTCCTATTAACATTAAAGAATATGGTGCTCCAAGTCAATATTTCTGCTCTTCAGAAGTATACGAAATCCATACTGACAAGAATGGACATCAAGAATTAAGGATTCACGCTGAAAACTGTTTGCATTGTAAAACTTGCGACATTAAAGAAGTAGGCGATGGTATTACTTGGAATGTTCCTAATGGAGGAAACGGACCAGAATTTCAAAATATGTAATTAAATAAAAACGCAAAAATGGCACTTACTATAATAAGTTTAATAAAACAAGTACCACTTCCAACAGAAATGAGAATGGGGGAAGATGGTTTAATGGACAGAACTAAAGCTAAATCAATAATAAATATAGATTGTCAATTCGGACTTGAAGCTGGATTACAACTAAAGAAACAATATCCAGATGCAAGAATGATTGCTTGTTCAATGGGACCTCAATCATTTGAAGTAGCATTGAGAACAGCTATTTCAATGGGTTATGATGAAGCATATTTATTATCTGACCGTAAATTAGGAGGTTCAGATACCTTTGCAACAGGAATGGCAATAGCAACAATGCTAAAACATTTAGGATTCTCAAAAGATTCAAAAGAACCTTTTGTAGTTTTAGCAGGACGTCAAACAAGTGATGGTGATACAGCTCACGTTCCTTCTCAAGTTGCTGAAAATTTAGGTATTCCTCAAGCAACATTCGTTGAAACAATAAAACCAGATGGTAAAGGTAATGTAATTGCAAGAAGAATAATTGAAGGTGGTTATCAAATGCTTCAATTACCTATGCCTTTATTAGTTTCACTTACACCAACAGGTATTCCTCCAAGAAAACCTTCTTTAGTTGGAGCAATAAAAGCAAGAAATTCTAAAATAACTGTTTTAAGTGTTGATGATATTAATCTTACTTCACCAAAAATAGGAATTAGTGGATCTCCTACAATTGTTGCACATGTAGAAAATATTGTAAGCGAACGTCCTCCTATTGTTTTAGCTGAAGGACATAATGAATCTACTTTAGTTGATAACTTAATTGCAGATATCAAAAGAGGAGGAAATGTTCTTGTTAAAAAAGAAGCAAAAGAAAAGAAAGTTGTTGAAAGACCAGATTTCCCTGTTGTTGATATAAGAGAAGGTGCAAAAGGAATTCTTACTTGGGCTGAAATTACAAATGGTAAAATAGCTCGTCCATCATTAGAATTACTTACTCCTGCTCGTAAATTAGCAAATGAATTAGGAAATGATACTAAAATCACAACTGTAATAATAGGGAAGAATGTTGAACATTTAGCTCCAACTCTTATTGAACATGGTTCAGATGAAGTAATCATTGTTGAAAACGAAAAATTGGAAGAATACTTAGTACTTCCTTTCTCTGATATTATTACTCAAATAATAAATGTAAGAAAACCTGAAATTGCATTATTTGCTGCAACAACAGCTGGACGTGAATTGGCACCTCGTATTGGTTCTAAAACAGGTAGTGGTGTAACTGCTGACTGTACTGGACTTGAAATAGGAGAATACATAAACAAGAAAAAGGAAATGATTATTTATCCTATTCTTCATTCTCGTCGTCCAACTTATGGTGAAAGTAAATTAGCTACAATTTTAGGATTTGTTTTCCCTCAAATTTCCACTGCTCGTGCAGGAACTTTCCAAGTTCCAGTAAGAGAAGAAGGTCGTCAAGGTATAATTTCTAAGTTTGAACCTACTTTATCTGAAGATGATTTTAGAGCAAGTATTCTAGAAACAGTTCGTGGAGAAGGTGGCTTACAAGGCTTATTTGAAGCAGAAGTTATTGTTGCTGGAGGTAGAGGAACCACTGACGATGGTCTAGAATTGATAAAGAAATTAGCAGAAGCATTAAAAGAACAAGGAGTAAAAGCTGAATGGGCTTGTAGTCGTGTTGTTGTAGATGAAGGTTTTGCTGAATATGCTCGTCAAATAGGACAAACAGGAAAGACAGTTCGTCCAAAAGTATATGTAGCAGTTGGTATTTCTGGAGCAATTCAACATATCTCAGGTATTAAAGAATCAGGCAAAGTAATTGCAATTGATCATAATCCAAAAGCATCTATATTCCATAATGCAGATTTTGGTATAGTAGGAGAATATCAAGATATAGTTCCTGAACTAATAGATAGAGTACAAAAAGGATTTACATTTGGAGTAGAAGTTCACAAGTAATTCAATAAAGACTTAAATATTAATAGCAGCCTTGAAAACCTCTTGGCTGCTTTTTTATTTATCACAATAAAATAAAACCTTATTTCAGTAAAATAAAACAAAGAAAGAAAAAATTAAAGTAAAGAAAGAAAAAATTAAAACAGCGTTTCAGTAAATTAAAACAAAGAGTTAGTAAAGAACCAAGTTACTTAGTTACCAAGTCACTTAGTTCCCAAACAAAAAACTCAATCATAATGAAAAATAAGTCCTTCATAAATAAAAATATAAGGGACATAAATGAAAATATGATGGACATATTTCCAAATATAAGGGACTTATTTTTAATTATGATTGATATATTTTTGGATATTGTACTTACTCTTTTAAATAATCAGAAAGTTGAAATACCCATGCATATTTTGATCTTACATCTGAAAACTTGATTGATGAGGTATTGATAATTAATTCACCATCTTTATAAGTCCATGGAATTACTGGATATTTAATTTTATCAAAGAAATAAATTGTCATATCATCCTTGGGAGCTTTATCAAGTTTTAATACAAGTTTATCTTCTGGAATTGAAAATGCAATTGCATAAAGGTCATTATTTTTTGTGGTGTAGCAAACATAAGGTTTACTGCATCTGTATTCAGATTTCCATTTTGTTTTTATTGCTTCTTCTTCTTGAGATTTGCTTTTCCATTTTAAACTGATTGAAGCTTCAAGATTTTTTTCAACATACTCAACATAAATTTTATATTCCTCACCTTTATTAAGTTCTACTTCACAGGAATTAATATTATTCTTTGTGTCAATAATTAGTTTATTGTTTAAATACACTAAAGCATAATCATCCGCTTTACAACTGATTGTATATTTCTCGGAAAACTTTGGCTTAATAATTCCAAACCAGGTAACATTAAAATTATCTTCTGAAATTATTTTAAAAGGAGAATTTCTTACCCAATCGAAATTAATAACACTGTCAATTAATCCAGGCACTGATACCATTGATTCATCATAAGGTTTTTTATAAGGCTTTGTTCCATATATTGCTTCTCCATTTTGAGATAACCATTTGCCTAAACCTAAAAGTCTTTCTTGTTGCAAAAGTGGAATTTGACCATCAGCACTTGGTCCAACATTAAGAGTTAAACCTCCACCACCTGCAACTAATTGAACAAAATGTTGAATAATTTCTTCTGAGGTTTTATAGCTATCCAAGTCTTCATTTCTATTTAAACCAAAGCTTCTGCCAATTCCCCTGCATTCAGCCCATGGAAGATTGGATTCAATAATACCAGCACTATATTCAGGAGTAAGAAAACCATGATTAAACCCTTTTCCAAATCTATCATTAACAATTGCCTTTTCTCCAACCACGTTATAATAGTAATCCACCAATTCATCAGAGTGCAATTCCTTGTAAGTGTGATCCCAATCTCCATCTGCAAATATTATTGTAGGCTTAAACTTATCAACCAATTCTTTGAATTGAGGAATAAGATGTTTTTGTGTATAGTTTTCAATAGATTTGTTTGTGTCAATTGTCCATCTGTAAAGAGGATTTGTCCATTCGGTAAGAGAGTAATACAATCCCATTTCCATACCTTTTTTACGAATTGCATCACTTAGCTCTTGACAGAAATCTCTTTTAGGAGCGGTTTCCATGCTATTCCAATTCTTTGCATATTTTGAATCCCACATGCAATAACCATCATGATGTTTGGATGTGAAAATAACATATTTGGCTCCACTTCTTTTAAATAGTGTAGCCCAAGCCTCAGCATCGAAAAGCTCTGCCTTAAACATATCTTTATAATCTTCGTATTTGAAATTTTCTCCAAAAACTCTTTTCTGAAAATCTATTCTTGCACTATCTCCACTTATTAATCCCTTATAGAACCATTCAGCATATTGTTCTTTCCCACTCCATGAAGGAACAGAATACAATCCAAAATGAATAAATATTCCAAGTTTTGCATCCTTAAACCATTGTGGATATTCTCTTTGAGTAATTGATTCAGGTCTTTTGTCCTGTGCATTTATTGAAAAAGGAATGTAGAGAATGCAAACTAAAACAATAAAAAGAGATTTAATACTTGTTTTCATAGTTCCTGAGTATTGATTTAAAGAAAAATTTATTCTACAACAACTTCATAAACTCTTCCTTCAATATCATTCATTGGGAAAGGAAGGAAGTTTTGATCATATACAACTGGAGGCCAAAATTCGGAATAGTGATACTCCTGAGTAATTACAGTAAGCATTTGGTTGTTTGGAATAACAGTAAATTCATCATTCATATAACCTACAACATACATTTTATCAGGACTTTCACCAATTCTCCAAATTATTTCGTTTGGTTTCCATTCAATTTCGTAATAGTAATATTCCTTGTGAAAAATATTATTTGGAATTGCTTCTCTTGAAGTAAGAGCTCTATAAGTATCATACCAACGAACATAAGTATAATCCTTGTTTATGTATTTATAATTATGTTTTCCTCCGTTAAAAAAGTTTGAAGGGCTTGGACAAGCTAAATCCCAATTAGTACAAGCTAAAATACATTCATCTTTATTGAAAGCATTATAGCCTTTTGGAGTTTTTTGATAGTTTTCAGGCCAATATTTGGATGTCTTAATTATTTCAATATCTATTTCAGAGTAATTGGAAGAAGAGGTTCTTTCTGCTTTTGTACCATCATCAAGTGCAGACTTAACATATCCATCTTTATTGCATATTCTTCTTTTGTTCCAATCTTGTTCTGATTGATAAATTAGCCAAAATGCATTTGTTATTCCACTCCAAAGACCTGATTTATTTAGTTGTGCAGGGAATTTTATTTTTCCTCTAAACTTTCCATAAGTAAATCCCACTCTTGTTTTAATTCCTACACTTTCCTTTCTTGGATTAGACATTCTATCTTTATTGCCAGGGTTAATTAGAGTTATATATTTCCCATTATTATCAACTTTAACAGTCTTGCCTGGATAGTCACTAATATAAGGATGGTCAATTATTCTCTTGTTTGTATCGGCATATTTTTTCTTGTCTTTAAAATATTCATCACTTGTATAACTGTCATCAAGAATATCTTTAACCAATGGTACATTCTTTAAAGCATAAGTTTTAGGAACGTTATGGAAGTATTGTTGAAATAGGGATGAGGTATAATTTTCTTTGCCACTTGCCACTTTACCATTATTTGGATATATCTTAAAGTTATTATTTGGGTAGGAAAGAATATCAACATAAACTCCTTTCTCTGCATTTAAAACGGCTTTAAGCTTTACAGCTTGCTTTGCAATCTTTGTGCTTACTCCATTTATGCTTTTGCCATTTCCTTTAATAAAATAGGTGTATGGATTAGTAAAACCTTTAATTGAATCAAAGAGAGAGATGTTTTTTACTTCTTTAGGAATTTTATTAAGTGCATCTTGATTTACCACAACCAGAAGAAAACTATATACACCCGTTCTTGGATTACGTTTAAACCTATTATTGAACTCCTTATTTTGATTATCACCTTGCATTACCCAACACATATCCCTATAGAGTTGTTCATCAACAGATATTTTATTTGTTTCTGCTTTCTCCTCTATTGATTTTAACCAATTCTTATCACCTCTTATCATTTCCATCCCCTTGTAGATTTCTTTTTCAATATCCTTATATTCAGGATTTGCTCCAAAGTAAATCTTCTCATTTCTTGGATTTCCAACAATTCTAATAGCATCTTCTATAATCCCATTTTGGGGAACTTCTTTAAATTCCTTATCCGTTTCTTCCCAAGAGCCATAAAAGTTTTCATTATCAAACTCTTCTCCCAATTCATATTTATAGGATTCATTTTGATAATAAATCTTATAGAAGAGTTTTCCTTTGTTTTCTACAGAAGCTTTGAAATGCAAAAGTCCATCATTAGATTGATTGATTGTAGGGAAAATAATACCCTCAGTAATGGCATTAGTCATATCCATTATCATTGAAAGAGTATCGTTGTTTAATTTGTTTTCCTTATTATCAATAATTAGATTAGAAAAATCAATATTAAACTCTTGTATTGTGTTTTCTTTTCTACAGCTTGAAAAAAGAATAATTACTGAAAAAGTAAATAATACTAATAAGTATTTATTTGAAAAGTTTTTTGTCTTAGAATACATACCCAATTTTAAATAAATTAGTAATTTGATAGGTCTTTCCATTTGAAATAGGATCTCTTAAAATATTTGAAAGACTTCTTCGAAATTGAAAGCCAAATATATATTTCCTTATTCTCAAATCTACTTCAGTTTGAATTCCCCAAACATTTTCATTCAAGTAATTCTTATGTTCAATTCCATTAATATTAGCTCTGCTATCAAAAATATAACTATAAAATCCTCCGATTGATACAGAAAATTCATAATCATTATCAGGACTAATTGACTTTAATGAAAGTAGAGCTGGAACAGAAACACTATGATACTTTACACTCGCTTCATATCTTTTTGCTCCCAAATAATTATAATCAGCACCAGCTTTAATTGAAAAGAAGTTGTTTAATTTAAATTTGCCAAAAAATCCAGCTCCATAAGCAAAATCAGTTTTACCTGTCATCCTTCCTTCTGTGTAGTAGTGTTGGTTATTACCTATTGCTAATTCTAAACCCCAATAATTTGAAGGAATAGGTTTTTTAACTTTCTTCTCTGAAGGTTTTATTTGTTCTACATTAGCAAAGTTAAGTAATGCCTTATAAAAGAAATTAGAAATATCATTTATGCCTTCATAGTCTATTAATTCTGCATCATCTTCAGGTTTATGATAAGGAGATTTTAATCCAGTTGAAACATAAAAAGCAGGAATATTCTTTTTTAAAAAAGAATCATGATCAGAACCAGTAAATATGCTTTTATCAAAAGCTTTATAATGAACTTTATATTTATCATTTAAGGAAGAATTTTTGAAATATTGAGAGTAATTATCAATTAATCCAACACCAACAATCTTTAATTCCTTTGATGTTTTAAGAAATCCAACCATATCAAGGCTCATCATTAGTTTAGTATTATTGCTGATTAATATATCATTATGTTTTGCTTGATTGTTTGCAAAATAGTATGAACCATTTAAACCAGTTTCTTCACTGTCAAATGCTACCAAAACAATACTTCTTTTAAATTTTTCTTTGTTTTCATTTAACTTTTTCCCCAATTCCAGAATTAAAGAAGTGCCTGAGGCATTATCGTCTGCTCCATTATATATTACTGTATCACCATTTTTAATTTTATAGCCCAAATGATCGTAATGTGCACCAAGAACAATAAACTCGTTTTTAAGTATTGAGTCACTTCCTTCAATAATACAATATATATTCTTTTGGGTTGTCCCTTCTCTAATAATTTGGTAATTTGGCTTTAAACCATTCTCAACAAAACGGCCATAAATATATTGAGCAGCTTTATCTCCATATATTGTTCCAGCACCTCTTCCCATTAATGAATCTGATGCTAAAACATAAACATCTTTCTTTATTCTTTCTATAGAGTTTTGAGAAAATGTATTAGTTATTGGAAAAACAACCAATGTAATAATGAAAGCGAATAAGAATCTTTTTAAACTCATATCTTTTTTATTTTATAAATTATCTACCCCAAGTTTCTCTGTCAAGACTTCTGTATCCAATTGCTTCAGCCAAGTGAGGGTTTTCTATGTTTTTACTTCCTTCCAAGTCAGCAATTGTTCTTGATACTTTTAAAATTCTATCATAAGCTCTTGCAGAAAGTCCAAGTTTTTCCATTGCTCTTTTTAAAAGATTAACTCCATTTTCATCCAATTTACAATATTCTTTAAGCATCTTTGGAGTCATTTGAGCATTGCAGTGAATTGTTTCTTTATCTTTAAATCTTTCTTGTTGAATTTTCCTTGCTCTAAGAACTCTTTCTCTAATCACACTGCTTGGTTCTCCATCTCTCATTGCAGAAAGGTCTTTGAAAGGAACTGGAACAACTTCAATTTGAATATCAATTCTATCTAACAAAGGACCAGAAATCTTATTTAAATATTTTGAAACACTTCCTGCTGCACAAGTGCAACTAACATTAGGGTGATTGTAATAACCACAAGGGCAAGGATTCATTGCAGCAACCAGCATAAAGCTTGCAGGATAGCGAACAGCTTGTTTGGAACGTGATATTGTAATTTCTCTTTCTTCCATTGGCTGACGCAAAACCTCCAAAACATTCCTTTTAAATTCTGGCAATTCATCCAAAAACAAAACTCCATTATGAGAAAGAGATATTTCTCCAGGTTGAGGATAGGCTCCACCACCAACAAGTGCAACATCAGAAATAGTATGATGAGGATTGCGGAAAGGTCTAACAGAAATTAAAGGTGTATTCTTTGACATTTTCCCAGCAACGGAATGTATCTTTGTTGTTTCAAGAGATTCTTCAAGTGAAAGAGGAGGGAGTATTGAAGGAAGTCTTTTTGCCAACATTGTTTTACCACTTCCTGGAGGTCCAATTAAAATAACATTATGACTTCCTGCAGCAGCAATTTCCATTCCTCTTTTAATATTCTCCTGACCTCTTACATCAGAAAAATCAAATTCATAAAGTTCCAATCCCTTATTAAAAACTTCATCGCAATCAACCACAGTTGGAGTTAAAGCTTTTGTGTCATTGAAAAAATTGATTACTTCCAATATGCTTTCAACTCCATAAACGTCCAATCCTTTTACAATTGCAGCCTCTGGAGCGTTTGCTTTGGGAAGAATAAAACCCTTAAAACTTTTTTCCTTTGCTTCCAATGCAATTGGTAAAGCTCCTTTTATTGGTTGAAGACTACCATCTAAAGAAAGCTCACCCATAATTAAGTAATCGGATAAAGAATCGGCAATAATTTGTTCTGAAGCAGCCAAAATACCCATTGCAATTGGTAAATCATAAGCAGATCCTTCCTTTCGAATATCGGCAGGAGCCATATTAATAATTATCTTTTTGCCAGGGATTTTATATCCAAAACACTGCAAAGCAGAAGAAACTCTTTGATAACTTTCCTTTACAGCATTATCAGGCAGTCCTACCAAGAAAAAGCCAACACCCTGTTCAACCGAAACTTCAACGCATACAGTTGTTGCAGTTATGCCACTAATGGCACTTCCAAAAACTTTTACTAACATATCATTTTAGTTTTTTAGAGACCATCTCCAGTAAAATAGAAAATTCCTTTTGATTGGAGCTGTAGAAGTCAATGCTTTTATTATATTTATCCTCGCTAACATTATGTTTTTTGAGAATCTCTTTATTGTAATCTGTAAGTCTAAGATTTCTAACTGTCATGTTAGAGTCTTTTTTTAAATTAACCAAAGCTTGAGCTTTTTGAATATCAGCAATAATTTCAGATAGATTTTCCTTAGGGATAATATCCTTATTAGTAGTTTCTTTCTTAGAACAGGAAAGAAATGAAAATAAAACAATAATTAACAAAACTTTTTTCATTTGACAAAAATACAATTATTTTCTACAAAAGCGAGCAATAGCAACTAATAATTTGCTCTTCAAGGAAACATAAAATAGTTTTGCTTGTCTTATTTTACTAATTTTGCAAATCTGAATAAGAATTAACTAAAACAAAATAATAGAAGTATATGGCTTTAAAATGTGGAATTATTGGATTGCCAAATGTAGGAAAATCAACACTTTTTAATTGTTTGTCGAGTGCAAAAGCACAATCAGCAAACTTTCCTTTCTGTACCATTGAACCCAATTTGGGAGTGATAACAGTGCCGGATAAAAGACTGAATGAATTGGCAGAATTGGTTCATCCTGAAAAGATAATTCCAACAACAGTGGATATTGTAGATATTGCAGGATTGGTTAAAGGAGCTTCAAAAGGAGAAGGATTGGGAAACAAGTTTTTGGGAAATATACGTGAGTGTGATGCAATTCTTCATGTTCTTCGTTGCTTTGAAAATGATAATATTGTTCATGTTGAAAATGGAGTTAATCCAATTCGAGATAAAGAAATTGTTGATACAGAACTTCAAATAAAAGACCTTGAAACAATAGAATCAAGATTCTCTAAGACTGAAAAGCAAGCTAAGACAAATGGAGATAGAGAAGCTAAGGTTTTATTAGAAGTAATGAAGAAATATCGTGATGTTTTGGTTCAAGGAAAAAATGCAAGAGAAGTTGTTCTTGAATCAAAAGAAGAAATTAATGCAGCAAAGGAGTTATTTCTTTTAACAACCAAGCCAGTATTATATGTTTGTAATGTTGATGAACAATCTGCAAAAGATGGTAATGCTTACACTCAAAAGGTTCAAGAAATTGCTAAAAAGGAAGGTGCAGGAATACTTATTGTTGCTGCAAAAATTGAATCAGATATTGCAGAGCTTGAAACTTACGAAGAAAAAGAAATGTTTTTAAGTGAACTTGGATTGGAAGAAAGTGGAGTTAATCGTTTAATTAAAGAAGCTTATAGACTTTTAAAACTTAAGACATTTCTTACTGCAGGAAGTGATGAGGTTAGAGCTTGGACATTTCATGAAGGATGGAAAGCACCACAATGTGCTGGAGTAATTCACACAGATTTTGAAAAAGGATTTATTAGAGCAGAAGTAATAAAATACGATGACTTCATTTCCCTAAAAAATGAAGCAGCATGTAAGGAAGCAGGGAAGATGAATGTTGAAGGCAAGGAATATGTTGTTCAAGATGGCGACATAATGCACTTCCGTTTCAATGTTTAAAATGTAAAGAAGGTATTAGTTAATTATTAATGGTTATTGGTTAATGATTAATATCTTCTTTTAAAACAATCTAATTTATACACAAACACATTTTTTATTATAATAATTAAACAATGAGCTTTCTTTTTAAATAAAGGGTTTTGATTGTTTTATAAGATATCTGTTTCTTAGATATTCTGATTACTTTGATGCTTAAGAATATATTTCTATTTATATTTGTGGCATAAAATTTTATTATCATGAATGAAGAAACAAAAAAATGTAACAAAAGCGGTAAGGTAAATAATGCTGCAAGTTGTGGAGGCTTCTATGGATTAGGATTTATTGGAGCTGCAATCTATTTTATTTCACATGCTGCAACCTTTGGAGCTGGAGTAGTGGGCTTTTTAAAAGCTTTGGTTTGGCCTGTTTTCTTAGTATATAAATTATTAGAGTTTCTAAAAATGTAATCTTTCTAAAATTTTAAATTGAAAGAAAATAGTAAGCTTCAAATTGATTTTATTGATTTATAATCTTAACTTTTAATTACCAAATATAAGGGAATAGTCTAAAACGAGTTTTTCCTGAATATTCAATATAGCCATTTAATTCTTCTCTTAGAGTTTTATCTTCTAAGTATGTTCTTATTATTGTTATAATAATTGAAATGCTTATTGGTATTATGCTCCAGAGAGAACCAAATAATAAAGGGAATCCTATTAACTGAATAATTGAGCCCATATATGCTGGATGTCTTACAAATTTATAAAGACCATTTTGGCATACTGTATGAGAACGTTCCTTTTGTATTCTTACTGTGCTTGAGAAAAACTTATTTTGCTTTTGTGCAATAAGAAATAATAATTGTCCTGAGATTGTAAGTATTATTCCTATTAAATATAAACTCCAGTTAAAATCTATTGACCAATGATATCTTCCAGAGTCAAGTCCTGCTACTATATACATTATTATTGTCATTATCAGTGATAAACCTAAAATTAATTTATCCCATTTCTTTGTGTTTTCACCTGGTTTTGAACGCTCTTTCATTAGCTCAGGGTTTATTCTTAGGATTGTATAATTTAATAATATCATTATTAAACCAATTACAACATAAACCCATCCTTGCCAATAATCTAAACGACCTGCACTAACAAAAATAATCCCAAAAAAGAATAAAGTGCCTACAATGTTTTTGATTACAAGATTTGATTTCATAATTTATTTATCTTTGATTTCATATTAATATTTTTGTCTAAAAGCAATTCTTTCTTTTTACTATATTTTAATCCCTATTTTCTCTATTCTTTAATACTAATAAAATATTATTGCTAATAATGGGGAAAAGAATAATGCAAAAATTAACCAGCCCAAAACATTTCTTCCTAATCTTTTGGCTAATGCAATTGGAATGTAAAAAACAGCTACAAGTAATATAATTGCCATTATAGCTATTATTAAATCTGAAATCATAGCTGAAATCATTAGGTTAAAAAATTGTCTTATCCATTCAATGAATTTGAATTGTCAAAGTTAGAAATATTATTCTAATTAATCTAATATTTCTTAATTAAATTGTAATTCTTGATATTATCTACTTTGTAATTTTATTTTCTCCTTATATAAATGTACAAAAGCCTTATTATAATTTAAAAAGATAAGGAATAAATTTGCTATGGTCGTACCTTAACTCTACTATGGTACGACCTTAATTAAATAAGGTACGACCATAATGATAGTAACGTACGACCTTACTGAATTTTTGCTTTGTTTAAATAAATTATTACTTGATTTCAGTAAATTCTTACTTGATATAAATTCAATTATATCATTGATAAAAAATTCTACTGCTTAAAAAAGATGAAAATAAAGGATGAAAAGGAGTTTTAAGAGTTTATTGGTTGAGGTTTTTCAGGTAGTGGCTCTTCGTATTTGCTTGCAAAGGTTTTGATTGTTTCTATCAAATCATTTGCTTTCTGTATTTCTTCTGAATAATATTGAGGTTCTTTGCTGTAATTGTTTAATTGGTCAAAAAGAGTTAGGTAGTAGGGAGAAAGATAGTTGAAAAGTTTGTTTGCTAAAAGTACTCTAAGGGATTCCAATTGCATTTGTTCTGATATTTCACAAAGATTTATCCAAGTAAACATTATTCTTTGTGCATCAAGTCTTCTTTGTGATTGCTCTTGAGGGCTTAGACTTAGGAAATAATCCATATTCTTTGAGAAATTATGCACAACTCCACTCATAAGGTTTACAGATTTTTCTTCCTCTCCCAATTGTCCATAAGCAAGTGAAAGTTCGGACATAATAAATGGATAGGAGTGAATTTTTACAGGTAATTTCTCCAAACAAAGATTTAGTGTAGCAAGACTTTTTTGAGTTTCTCCTTCTGCAATAAAAGTGTGAGCAAGCAAGGATGCTTGAGAGGCATACTGCTCAATTATGCTTCTATGTAGTTCATCGTAGTAAATTCCTTTTTTGTCAAAATTCTTCCACTCATAGTTATGCATCAGGTTCTCGTACATCCTTTTTGAATTTACTCCTCCAATTTTTGAATCTACAATTGTATTATTTGGTATTTGTTTTTCTTTCCTTAGTCTGTAAACAAATCCTTCATTGCTAAGATATTCCTCAAGTCCAAATGTTTCTTCTAATGAGTAGGAAGAAAAATAAATAGGTCTATTAGCAAAATTATTAGCAATTATATCGTAAAGCATCATTGTGCTTTTGGTTATTTCGGAGCCTTCAATAGAGAAGTCAATTACATTAACACTATCAACATTTATAAATAGTTTGTTGGTTGAAAGAGCATAGAATTTAGTTTTGTTGAGAGTAATTGCATTGCTATTATTATATAATCCTTTTAGTGCAGCATTCATTTCCATTTTATTATTGCTTGGATTAATGAAACTTATCTCTCTGTTTGGACTTGAATAAACTGATTCTATGGCAATAAATTTTAAAGGAGAAGAGGTATGAATTTTTTGTTTGAGTTTTGCAATATAATCGGCGTTATTAAGAAATTGAAGGTTGATTACTCTAACATCTTGTCTTATGCCTTCAACTTCCTGCAAATACCAAAGAGGGTAGGTGTCGTTGTCACCATTAACAAAAAGTATTGCATTTTCTTCACAACTATTCAAAATGGAGTAAGCGAAATTGTTGGCAGTGTAGCGATAGGAACGATTGTGATCGTTGAAGTTTTGAGCAAACAAAAGAGCTGGCACCAAAAGAAAACTTGGTAAAACATATTTAGGTTTCTTTATCCTGACAATGCCAAGAAGCCATTTGCTTAATGCAAAAGCACCCATTGCCACCCAAATACTAAATACCATAAAGGAACCAACATAAATATAATCTCTTTCTCGTGGTTGATAGGCATAATCATTAAGATATATGCTTATTGCCAATCCAGTGAAAACAAATAAAGTGCTAAGAGTGAACCAGCCCTTTACATCTCTTCCTATTTGATAAAACATGCCTATAATTGCCAAAAGAAAAGGTATCCCAAAATATATGTTATTTGACTTATTCTTTTTATCCTCAGGTGAAAGATTAGTGCCCTTATTCAAAAACTTATCTACAACAAATAAACCAGTGTGCCATTGTCCTTTGTTATTGTCGCCATAGCCTTGCAAATCATTAGTCCTTCCAACAAAGTCCCAAAACAAATACCTTCCATACATATATCCAATTTGATAGTTGGCAAAGTATTGAAGATTTTGTATCCAACTTGGTTTGGCTCTCAGTTCACCATCAATCAAAACAGTGTCTTGAGGCATTCCAACCCAGTCAGTATATCCTTGTTCATAGCTTGGATTATTATAGTTCCACATTCTTGGGAAGAACATCATTAACTCTCTTTCAAAAATTGGCTTAATGCCATTATCCGTCATCTTGAAATCCTTTGGAGGAAGGGCAGTGTAGGAGGGACCATAAATTAAAGGAGCTTGTCCATAAGCATCACGGTTAATATATGAAACTATATTCTTCGTATTACTTGGATTATATTCATTTATTGGAGTATCAGCATCTGCTCTAATTACAACAATGGAGAAAGTTGAAAAGCCAATAAGGAAGAAAAGGACTGAAAGAGTGATTGTATTAAGTAAAGGGAGTTTCTTCCAGAGAGAGAAACCAGTTAAAAGAACAATCAAAAACAGAATAGAAATAATTATCCATTTTGGATTAATACTAATAAGTTTTATAATGCCAGGAATTATAAACCAAAGCAAAAGGAACAAAACTACGCATGCAACAAATATCGTTGAAATAATTCCAAGAAGATTCCCTTTCTTATAATGGAAGTAAACAATCAGGAAAACTGCAGGCAAAACCAAAAGGGAAAGTAAATGAATATTAAAGGAGAGTCCAACCATTAAACAAATAAACAACACCCAGCGAGGATGAGGTTTTTCGTCCCATTTCAATATTGCCCAAAAGGTAATTACAGTGAATAAAATAGAAACAGAATAAACCTCTGCTTCAATTGCTGAATTCCAAAAAGTGTCGGAAAAAGCAAAAACTAATGCTCCAATAACTCCAGTAATAATATTACTTGTAAATTTATCACTATTGCGATACATTAATCTAACAATAATCCAAAATAAAAAACAAACTGTAGCTCCAGAAGCAATGGCTGAAAGGGAATTTACTAAAATGGGAATAAGCTTAGGGTTGCCAAAACTGAATATTGAGAAAAATGCACCCAATAGTTGATAAAACGGAGCTCCAGGAGGATGACCAACTTGAAGCTTGGAACTTGTTAAAATATACTCTCCACTATCCCAAAACGAAAGAGTAGGTTCGGCACAGATTATATATAGTATTGATGTTAGAACTCCAAGTATCCAACCAATATGATTAACCGTTTTCTTGTATTTTATCATTTCCTATCTAAAATAATAGATATTGAATGTTTCTTTCTTTACCAATTAACAAAGGCTTTATTGAAAATATCTTCAACGAGTTCTTCATTAATTTGTTTCATTAATGCCTCTTCAACATCACTTAATGAAAGTCCACTATCATAATCTTTGAATCTTGAAAAAGTTTGTTCAAAATTCATTTTCTTATCTTTCTTGTTAACGCAAACAACTTTAATTGAAATTGTCAATCTATTTTTAGAAGCTTTATCATCTCCTTGAATTGAAACAGGAGTGATGTAGTAGCTAACAATTGTTCCTTTAAAACTAATATCAGCATTATCATCTACCGATTGGAGATTGGTTCCAGAAGAAATTTTTGTAGTTAGAGCATGTGTAAGTTCTGGAGCAAGCATTGGATTAACCATGCTTGAACGATTAATAAACTGATCAACAAAAAAGGTTTTGCAATCTGGAGATATAGAAGCTCCAGTGAAAGAATAACCTCCAACACAAGAGCTAAAAATAACTGCTATTATAGCAAATAAAAGTTTTTTCAATTTAATCCGTTGTCAAAAAGAATAAATTAATATTATTTGACTACTAATTTTTGAGTTTTATATCCTTTAGAATCTTTAATTCTAACAAAATAAATTCCTTTTTCTTTTACTGATAAAGTTTTGTTAGGAGAATATTCTTTTGCAGGAATAATAACTTGTCCTAATTGGTTATAAACGCTTACTTCAACGTCTGAATTAACATTTAGTTTGAAGTCGCCATTTGTTGGATTAGGATAAATAATTGGTAATTTCTTTGAGATAGGAGATATGCTTTCCAAACCAACTTCAGTTGTAATTGAAACATCATCCAATAATAAATAGCCAAAAGAAGTAGCACTTGTATCCAATGAACTAACCAATGAAATAAAAATTAATTCAGAAGGAATTTTTTGTTCATCTTGGTAAGTAATTGAAGCATGAAAAGGTATGTACTCTGCTTTAAAAGGAGCAATGTTTGAATATGTTCCCATTCCAATTACTTCTCTTGTTCCAGTTTGGTTGCTGATAACATAAACACCTAAAAGATAGTTTTCATTAACTTGGTCAATTGGATTCCAGCTAACATACCCATTAACAGAAGTAGGTTTTTCTGTTAGTTCAACTCCATCAGTAAATACTGAAAGAAGAGTGTTATTGTCAAAATTAAGAGAACCAGAAGAAAGTGCACCTAAAATTGAATTTAGATTAATAGTTGCATTGGTTAATAAGCCAGGAACTATCATATTATCAACTCCAATCACTGTAGCTAAAGAAGCAGGCAATGGTTTAGGTGCAATTTTAACTGCAAAACTTCCAGAATTTGCTTCTGTAGATTTACTAACATCAGAAATATTAACACCCATAACAGATAAAGTATTCCATTGACTTAGGGTTGTTCCATTCCAAGTTTCAAAACCTGCATTTTGAAAAACATTTTGAGCATTAACTGAAAAAGCCCAAATTGTTAAAACTAATATAATAAATTTTTTCATAATGAAATATGTTTTATTCAACTTGCAAATGTATAAAATAATAAATCAATAAGCAAGAAAAACAAAAAACTAATACAAGTCAAGTGAAAAACTTAATGATTATCAGGGAGTTTTTAAGTTGATTAAATCATCTTTAATGATATGGAAATTTATGTAAGGCTTGCCAATATCTTCCAATAAGATAAATCTAAATTCATTATTTATATTTTTCTTATCAGCATTAAGATAATTTATAACCAAATCAATATCCTCTTGAATATCTATAATTTTGTAATTCTTCTTTAATAATTTGTAAATTTCCTGAGCCTTATCATTTGGAAAAGATAATTTTGTTTCTGATAACATAATGGCATAGAACATTCCAGAAGCAACAGCCTCTCCATGCAAAAGGTCAATATTTTTCAAAAGAGCAACACTCTCAAAAGCATGAGCAAGGCTATGTCCAAAATTAAGAATCTTTCTTCTTCCTTTTTCATACATATCCTCTTTCACAATTCTTTTCTTAAACTTAATGCAACTCTCAATAAATTTATAGTCAAATCCTTCCTTTTTATTGTTCCAAGGGCTATCCTTTGCGTCTAATTTTTCCCAAAGCTTTTCGTCCAAAAGACTGACTTTGATCATTTCAGCAGCTCCATTTAGAACTTGTCTCTTTTTCAAAGAATCAAGAAATTCATAATGAATGCAAGTAATTGTGTTGGTGTTGAAAGTTCCAATTTGATTTTTCACTTCTCCAACATTTACACCAGTTTTCCCTCCAATGGATGCATCTACCATTGCCAAAAGAGTTGTAGGAATAGCAATATGTTGAATTCCTCTTTTGAAAATAGAGGCAATAAAACCACCAATATCTGTAATAACTCCACCACCTAAAGAAATTAAAATACTTTCTTTATCTGCCGAAGATTCAATCATTGCCTGGCATAAATTTTCAACAATGCTTAATGATTTACTCCTTTCTCCTGATTCAATTTCAAGAACTTCAGCCCCATAAAGCTCTTCAACATTTTCAATTAAGATAGGAAGGCAATGAGTATAGGTATTTTCATCCAGAAGGATGAATTTTTTAGAATCAGGTTTTTGGGAAAGAAAGTCTTGAAGAAATGATAAATTCTGTTTCTTCATACTATTAACCAAATTTAGAAAAGAAAACAATCCTCATAAGTCTAACTTCTTCCTCTGTGTATTCTTCTTCTCCAAGTTCTTCAAGGATTTCTGAAACATTATCATTCTCGCTTTCTCTCAAAAGGTCTAAAATATCCTCTTGATGATATGGATCTACAGTTTCATCAATATAATATTGTATATCAAGTTTTGTTCCAGAAGCAACAATACTTTCTATTTCATTTAATAGATCATCCATAAGAAGATTCTTAGCAACTGCAATATCCTCCAATGGAAGTTTTTTGTCAATACTTTTAATAATATAAACCTTTAATCCAGATTTATTCACAATGCTCTTAACAATTAAATCCTGAGGACGTTCTATCTCGTTTTCTTCAACATATTTCTTAATAGTTTGAATAAATGGTTCTCCATATTTTTGAGCCTTACTTAAACCAACTCCAATAATTTGACGCATTTCCTCCATATTAATTGGATATTGAATAGTCATATCTTCAAGCGAACGGTCTTCAAATATTACATAAGGAGGCAAGTTTTCTTTTGTTGCAATTTTCTTTCTCATATCTTTGAGAATACTGAAAAGAACCATATCAACTCCACCTCCATCACTTCCAGTAACTATTGTTGATTCAATATCTTCTTCAGCATTTTCGTAGTCATGATCTTCTGCAACCAAAATAGGATAAGATTTCTTTAAAAATCTAAATCCTTCTTGAGTGAGCTTTAATACTCCATAATTTTCAATTTCTTTAATTAAAAGGTTTTCAATTAAAGCTTGACGAATAACTGCCTTCCAATAAGTAAATTTCTTTTCATCTCCAATAGCCCAATTGGAAATGTTTTTAAAGGCTTTAGTTTGACCAGTGCTAACACCAACCAATATATTGGCAATATCAATAGACTTGAGTATTTGTTTTGCTTCCAAAACAGTTTCAAGAACAATTTCTATATCTTCAGTTGCATCAACTCTTGGTTTTGGATTTAAACAATTATCGCATGAGCCACAATTATCTTGACCATATTCTTCTCCAAAATAGTGCAAAAGATTAATCCTCCTACAAGCAGAACTTTCAGCATAAGATATTGTTTCATCCATCAATTGCAATGCAACTTCTCTTTCAGCAACAGGCTTGTCATTTAAAAATTTCTCAAACTTAACAATATCCTGTTCTGAATAGAAAGCAATACATTTACCTTCGCCATCATCTCTTCCTGCACGACCAGTTTCTTGATAATAGCCTTCAAGACTCTTTGGCATATCGTAGTGAATAACAAATCTAACATCTGGCTTGTCAATTCCCATTCCAAAAGCAATTGTAGCAACAATAACGTCAGCCTCTTCCATAAGGAATTTATCTTGATTTTCTGCTCTTGTTTGAGCATCCAATCCAGCATGATAAGGCAAAGCTTTAACTCCATTTAAAACTAAAGTTTCTGCCAATCCCTCAACCATCTTGCGACTTAAACAATAAATAATTCCAGATTTATTAGAGTTTTCTCTAATAAAACGAATTATCTCCCTATTCATATCCACTTCCTTTTTAGGCTTTGGACGAATTTCGTAATAAAGATTTGGACGATTGAAAGATGAAATATAAACATTTGCATCATTAATTTCAAGGTTCTTCATAATATCTTGTTGAACCTTTGGAGTAGCAGTAGCAGTTAGTGCAATTATTGGAACATTCTGTCCAATTGCATCAATTATAGGTTTCATCCTTCTGTATTCTGGACGGAAATCGTGTCCCCATTCAGAAATGCAATGTGCCTCGTCAATTGCATAAAAGGAAATATCAATATCTTTTAAAAACTCAGCATTTTCTTCCTTGTTTAAACTTTCAGGTGCAACATAAAGTAATTTTGTAATCCCATTAGTTAAATCATCTTTCACCTCTTTTACTTCCTGTTTTGATAAAGAAGAGTTTAGAAAGTGAGCAACTCCATGCATAGAACCAAAGTTTCTTATAGCATCAACTTGATTCTTCATTAAAGATATCAAAGGTGATACAATAATGGCACAACCAGGAAGAATTAAAGCAGGTAATTGATAACATAAAGACTTTCCTCCTCCTGTTGGCATAATAACAAAAGTATCATTACCCTCAAGTAAGCTTTTAATCACTAATTCTTGATTGCCTTTAAATTTATCAAATCCGAAAATTCTTTTTAGTTCTTTATATAAGTCAACGTTAGTTGTTTTGATTTGTTTTTGACTCATTTTTATCTCTCTAATTTATAAAAATCAAAAAATATTTTTTACTTTTGTCGTTGAAAACTCAAGTTTTACATATTTCATTATGCTAAATTACTGCTTTTTTCAATACAATTCAATACAAAGATAAAATATTTTAATAGTGAAAACACAACAAGAGATAAAAGATATTGCTGTACAGGCAATTACAAAAGAATATTTGGCAATAGAGAAACTAAAGAATTATATAAATGACGATTTTGCCAAAGTTGTTGAACTAATTTATAATTCAAAAGGTAGAGTTGTTGTAACTGGAATTGGTAAAAGTGCCAATATTGCAACAAAGATAGTTTCTACTTTTAACTCCACAGGAACTCCTTCAATCTTTATGCACGCTGCCGATGCCATTCATGGTGACTTGGGAATAATTCAACCTGAGGATATAATAATATGTATTTCAAAAAGTGGAAATACTCCAGAAATTAAGGTTTTAATTCCATTAATAAAGAACTTAGGTTACAAATTAGTTGCAATAACAGGAGACAGTCAATCCGCTTTAGCCAAACAATCGGACTACTTCCTTAATGTTCACGTTGATAAAGAAGCTTGTCCTAATAATCTTGCACCTACTTCTTCCACAACAGCACAATTGGTTATGGGGGATGCGTTAGCTGTTTGTCTGTTGGAATGCAGAGGTTTTTCTGCACAAGATTTTGCAAAATATCACCCAGGAGGAGCATTAGGAAAAAGACTTTATTTGAAGGTTTCTGACCTTTATCCAAATAATGAAAAACCTCAAGTAAGCCCAAATACTCCTCTTTCAGAAGCAATTATTGAAATGACTTCTAAGAGATTGGGATGTGCTGTGGTTATTGAAAACAATATGATTAAAGGGATAATTACCGATGGTGACCTTAGAAGGATGATTAGCAAAAATCTCAAATCTCAAGACCTAAATGCTGAAGATATAATGAGTAAAAGCCCAAAAACAATTGAAGAGAATAAGTTTGCAGTTGAGGCATTAAATGTGATGAAAGAAAATCATATAACTCAATTAATTGTTACAAACGAAAAGAAAGAATATAAGGGAATAGTTCATTTGCATGATTTGATAAGAGAGGGTATTATATAAAAAAAGAGATTTGCACTACTATTAATAGGCAAATCTCAATAAACAATTATAAACCTTTTGGGGTACGCGATGGGACTCGAACCCACGACCAATGGAACCACAAACCACTACTCTAACCAACTGAGCTACGCATACCGTGAATTATTTAGGGTTGCAAAGGTAAAGAGTTTTTATTTATTACCAAAATATTTTAACTAAAAAATAGAAAATTTAAAGCAAGTAAAATAATAATTTCAAACTAATACAACTTGATTAAGAATATACTACATACACTATTTGCCAAAATAATAACTTCCGTTATAGGGCTTTTGACCATAGTTTTGGTTAGTCAATATCTTGGTGCAATTGGCAAGGGAGAGCAGTCAATTTTCCTTTTTAACATAGTTCTCTTGCTTCTTATTTCAACTTTGGTTGGCAACACAACTCTAATTTATCTAACCCCAAGACATAAGTTTTCCGATATATTTTTCCCTTCTTTCATTTGGACAGTTGCATGTTTGGGCATTCTCTTTATTGCTTTTTGGCTTTTGAATATACCAATTATAACTTATCCCAAACAACTCTTTCTTATAACTTTAATGGCAGCATTTAGTGAAACAAACACAAATATATTAATAGGAAAAGAAAGAATCAAACAATCAAATATCCTTAAACTTATTAGTTCAACTGCCTCAATCCTATATATAATTATACTAATATTCCTAAATCAATTCACCTCCATTACTGACTACATTAACTCCCTTTTAATAGGTTATTTTCTAAGTTTAGTTTGTGGAATATATCTTTTAAGATATGAATATAAAGAGCTCCAATTCAATAGATTTTTTAATTTGAATATGTTTAAAACTCTTTTTTCATTGGGATTTATTAAACAATTGGGCAACCTATCACAACAACTAAACGCAAGAATGTCTTTCTATCTAATTGCACTATACTCTTCCAGTCAAGCTCTTGGAGTCTTTTCCAATGGTATAAGTATAACAGAATCAACCCTATTATTCTCCTCCAGCCTTGCCTTGGTTCAGTATTCTCGCTTATCCAATTCCAAAGATGAAGGCTATTCAAAATTAATAACATTACTTCTAACAAAGGCGAATATACTCCTTTCCTTCCTTGCACTTTTAATCCTATCTCTATTGCCAGAAAGTTTCTATACCTTTGTTTTTGGAGCTGAATTTTCTCAGGTTAAACAAATCATACAATTACTTTTCTTAGGAGTACTCTTACTAAATGCCACCACAACATTTACCCAATATTTTGCCTCAAAAGGAAATTTCCATATAGCAACAATTGCCTCAACAATAGGATTAATTCCCACTTTAGTATTAGGATTATTATTAATACCACGCTATGGAATAGCAGGTGCAGCAATATCAACAACGCTTTCCTACACAATAATCTTCCTAATAGAATACTATTATTTTAGAAAATATAGCAACGCAAAACTAAAAGATTTAATCCCAAAGAAAGAGGACTTTAATTACTTTATAACCCTGATAAAAACAATAAAGAAATAAAAAAATAAGGGCGAACACAAGATTCGACTCTACATATTTACTTATTACCTTTTACCTAAACTTAACTCTTGTACTATCTTTTGTCTTGATACAAAAGAAACAAAAAATCAAGACTGTTCACAAACAAGCTAAAAATCGCAGTCTTGACCTAAAAGTTTATAAACTCGCCTTCGGCTCAAACAAATAAACTTTCTTAACGGTCAAAACTTCAATTTTCTTCACGCTTATTTGTAAAAGGTCATCCTTTTCGCTTTTCACTCTTCACTTTTCACTCAGTATCTTTGAGCTTTAGGTTTGGAGTAGTGTATGTTTTATACTGGTTGTCTTCAAAATAAATAAAATGTGCTTTAAGGTTTGGATGCTTTGATAGGAATTCTTTACTCTTATCTAAACCCATAACCAAAAAGGCAGTAGCCAATCCATCACAAAACGTTGCAGAGGAATCAACCACCGAAACAGAAAGTAAATTATGCTCAACACTCTTACCAGTGAATGGATCAATGGCGTGAGAACGACGATTACCCAAAGAGTCAGTATAATATTTTCTATAACTTCCAGAGGTTACAATTGATTGGTCTTGAAGTTCAAGATATGTCTTATAGGAACGTTCAGAATCGCTATCCTTTGCTGGTTGTTCAATACCACAAAGCCAATTCTTATCCTTTTCTTTTTTGCCACTTGCTCTAACTTCTCCTCCAACATCAATAATAAAATTATTTATTCCCTTGCTTTTTAACATCCAAGAAATCTTATCTGTTGTATATCCTTGAGCAATTGCATTTAAGTCAATTTTTGTTTGAGGATAGGTTTTAAGGATTTTATTATTCTCAATTCTTACATTCTTATAACCCACAAATTGAAGTATTGAATCAATTGTTTCTTGACTTATATTTTGCTTTTCTTTTTTTGCAAATCCATATTTCTCAACCAAAAGGCCAACAGTACAATCAAGATATCCACCACTAAATTGAGAAATTTTCTGACTCCAATTAAAGCAATCAATAAATAATGAATCAAGATTTGGGTTTTGGTTATTATTGATTTTATTAATTAAACTCTTTTCATTCCAAAGAGAAAGGCTATTATCAATTTGTGAAAAAAGCCTGTTAATGTCCTCTTTAACTGTTTCATTCTGCTTGTCAGTTGCAAGGTAAACAATATGATAATAACTCCCTTGAGTCATACCATCAAGGGTATATTTTTTTGGAGTATTGCTATTGCAACTTGTGAAAACTAAAGAGCTAAGAGCAATTAAAACAAAAAATAAATTATTTATTTTCGTTAGCTTTAAGTATTTGTTCATAGTGTTCAGTGATTGTTGGACTCCATTTATTCTTTTGATTGATTATGTTTTGAATAACACTAAGAGCCTCTTTATATTCCTTTTTAATGTACAAAACCCAAGCATAAGTGTCAACATAAGTAGGCATTTGAGGGAATTTATCAAATACTTTCTTAGCCATTTGAGCTGCCTTGTCCAATTCCTTATTCTCCACAGAAAGATAGTAAGCATAGTTATTCAAAACAACATAGTTGTCAGGATTTAACTTAAGAGCCTTTTCAAAATAAATAAAAGCTTTCTCTGCTTCTTTAAGTTCGTAATGAGCTTGAGCAATATTACTATAAAATTCTTCCAACAAAACAGTATCATTTACCACCAATTCAACTCCTTGTTCTAAGGTTTTCAATGCTTCATTAAATTCCTTTTTAATTAGCTGATTTGTTCCAAGAATAAGATAAGGAACAGGTTGTTCAGGATAAAGTTCAATTGTTTTCTTTGCATCCACAATCAAACTATCCGTTGCATCCATTTGGCTTTCTGCAAAGAGAAGACTTTGATATATTTTGTAGTCATTTGGTTGAGTGCTTTTTGGCAAATTACCCAATTCAATAGCAATCTTCAGGCATTCCACCGATTTAGGGTATTTTTCCATTTTGCTATATCCTGTTGCAAGAAGTTCCCAAATAGTCTTTTCCTTAGGATATTCTTTTGAAAGGTTGAATAGTAGAGTAAAGAATTTATTGAAATCATCTTCATTAGAATCAACAGTATTGCCATAAACAGCAATCAAAACCTGCAATTTTGTTTGATAGTCAAGCTCCTTATTGCCAATAGATTTTTCAAGGTTTTCAAAGGTTTTTGCTCTGTCTCCCTGAATAAGATAATAGTTAGCCAAAGAAGCATGAATATAAGGATCCAATGGGTCTATCTCCTCAATCTTTTGATAGTATTTCAAAGCATTCACATAATCCTTTTTCTTCATATTCTTCTCTGCAAAAATTGCATAGTATTGTTTCTTGATAGAGATTAATTCCTTATCGCTTTTCCATTTCTTCTCAATTCTTTCAAGAGTTTTTTGAGAGTTATTTTCATCTGAGGCTTGAGTGTAAATTTGAAGCAGTTGCATGTAATAATCCTTTTCTTCAGGGTTCAAAACAATTAAATCTTCAAGCACTTTGGCAGCATTTGTATAATCGGAGATAATAAGATAAATCTCTGCCATTTGCATCCTGTACCAAGTGTTTTTGGGATTAAGGTCAATAGCTTTTTGAGTTAAGTCAATAGCACCCTTCACTTCTTTTTTGTTAAATAGTATGCTTGCCTTTTCAAAATAAGCCGCTGCATACTTTTCATCCAAAGCAATAACCTGATCGAAGAGTTCAACAGCCTTATTCATATTGCCCAATTGCTTTTGGGTGCAAGCATCTAAAAACAAGCCATCAATCTTCAACTCACTTGAAGTATATTCTTTTTGAACAGCCTTTTTGTTCTCATTACCTAATTTACTCATGGAGCTACATGAGGCTAAAAAAAGAATGGCAACAGATAGTAAAAATAGATTTTTTATTTTCTTCATAGTGTTATTTCTGAATAATCTCCCAAGTTCAATTCATTTTCCTTAGTTGATTTTAAAACGTTGCTTTGTGCTTTAACATTGCTCCCTAACATAGAATTACTAAACTTGAGGTTGGAAATAAGGCATGAGTTTTGAATAATTGAATTTGAAATTATTGAATCATTAACAGTTGTATTCTCACCAATTGAAACATGTGGACCAATCTTTGAGTTGGTAATCTTAACACCTTTGGCAATATAGCAAGGGGGGATAATGTCAGTGTTTACCAGTTCAATACCTTTATCAATCAATTCTTCCTTATCGTTCTTAAGCTCAAGAATTCTTTGATTTGTATTAACAGTGGCATTCTTATTTCCACAATCCAACCACTCCTTAACATCATTAGTAACAAACTTCAAACCCTTGTCAAGCATATTTTGAAGAGCATCTGTCAGTTGATATTCTCCCTGTTTGTTTATGTTGTTATCAATTAAATATTGCAATTCATTTCTCAAATTCTCACCGTCAAGGAAATAGTAAATGCCAATAATAGCCTCATCGGAAACAAAAATCTTTGGCTTTTCAACAAAACCTGCAATTGTTCCATCATCATTCTTCTTCACAACACCAAAAGCAGAAGGATCTTTAACCTTATGTGTCCAGATAACGCCATCTCTATTAGTGTTTAGCTTAAAGCCAGCATCAAACAAAGTGTCGGCAAAGGCAACAGTAACCTTTCCTTTCAAACTTTCCTTAGCAAATAAAATGGCATGAGCAGTTCCAAGAGGTTCATCCTGATAATATATTTTCCCTTTAGCACCTAACCTGTTAGCAATTTCAATCAATCCTTCTTCCACTTCCTTTCCAAAATCGCCAATAATAAAACCTATTTCATCAACTTTTTCATTACAAACCTCAACAATATCTTCACACAAACGTTCAACAATAGGTTTGCCAGCAACCTTAATTAGAGGTTTAGGAACACTTAAAGTATGTGGGCGCATTCTCTTGCCCATACCAGCCATTGGGATAACTATATTCATATCTATAAATTCTTAATTTTTTAATTTGATAAATAATAGAGTACAAAAGTACAAAAAATAATAAACCAAGAAGAATTGGCGTTAACTAAATGTTTTTTTGTAATTTTACCCCCTCAAAATAATATCAAAATAGAATAATGTATAAGTCTAAACGCCTGATTCTCTTAATTATAATTACCCTTTTATTGCCTTTTGTTTCATTTTCTCAAAAAGAATCGGAATTAAATGTAATTCGAAATTTTGAAACCAATTTCGATTCACTGCTTAATTCCTACTACATAAGACAAAACACAAGAGTAATTAAAAAGAGCTACGACAAAGCTTATGATAATCTATGTGAACCAACATCAGTATCTAATGTTTCCGACTCCATTATAGCCAAACGCCTTAGAGCCTTGCCAAGCAACATTGAACTAACCTATAACAGACAAGTAAGAAACATAATAGAATACTACATCGACAAAGGAGGAGCAAGAGTGGGAGTGATGATAGGGCTAAGCAAATACTATTTCCCAATCTTTGAATCCATACTTGACCAATATTCCGTACCACACGAACTAAAATACTTAGTTGTAATTGAATCAGCCCTCAACCCCAATGCAGTGTCACCAGTGGGAGCAACAGGACTATGGCAGTTTATGTATTCCACAGGAAGAATGTATGATTTGAGAGTAAATGCCAATGTTGATGATAGAAAAGACCCATTGAAAGCAACCGTTGCAGCAGCACGATTCCTTAGAGACCTATATAGAATTTATGGAGATTGGCAATTGGCATTAGCAGCTTACAACTGTGGTCCAGGCAATGTAAACAAAGCCATAAGACGCTCAGGTAAAAATGATTTTTGGGGCATATACAACTACTTGCCAAGAGAAACAAGAGGATATGTTCCAGCCTTTATTGCAGCAAGCTATGTGATGAACTACTACAAAGAACATAATATATATCCAGCCATATTATCCAAGCCAATAGCCACCGACACCATAATGGTTAGAAGGGATATACATTTTGAACAAATAGCCAATGTGTTGAATATACCAGTAGAACAGATAAAAGACCTTAATCCACAATATAAAAGAAACATAATATTTGGAACACAAGACAACTACAGCCTCAAACTCCCATTCCTCTTAGTTAACGACTTCATAAGCCTTGAAGACAGCATTGCAGAATACAATAAAGACAAATACTTCGGAAAACCAGTAGAAGAAAAAGAATACATAACCAAAGAAGTAAAACTAACACATAAAGTAAGAAAAGGAGAGAATTGGAACTCCATTGCAAGACGCTATGGCGTAAATGTTAGAGATTTGAAAAGTTGGAATGGAAACAAGAAATCACTCCAAAGAGGAAGGATACTTAGCATCTACAAAAATCAAAAAGTAGAGGTAACCAAGAAAGAGAAAGAGGAAAGCCCATTCACTGAACAAAATGCAGTGAGCAATGATGCAGATGTTCAATCACAAGAACAAACAGAAGAAACCACCAATAATGACCTTACCGAAGAAACAACAACTAAGAAAACTAAAGAAATAACTAAATCAAAGACAAAAGAAACAATTACAATAAAAGCTAAAGAAACAACAACTCCAAAATCTAAAGACACTAAAACAACAAAGGAAAAGAAACAAAAAGAAAAGAAACAAAAAGAAACATATCATAAGGTAAAGAAAGGCGAAACCATTGCAGCCCTTTCAAGAAAATACAATGTACCAATGGATGAAATCTTTAAACTGAATAAACTAAGTAAGAGAAGTGTCATCAAAGTAGGGCAAAGTATTAGAATAAAGTAAAGACTATGAAAAATTTCATTGAAGTAAGAGCAAAAGATGGCTCTAAACATTTAATTAATACTAATCATATAATGAGAGTTACATCTACTCCCAAATATGGAACACTTATTTGTTTAACCGGAAATGATCAAGGCTATAGCATAGAGGAAACCTATGAAGAGGTTTTGAAAAAAATTGAAGAAGCTAACAAGTAAACGAAAGGGCAATTAAGTAAAAATTAATTGCCCTTTAACTTTCATTATCCAGCCTTATAAAAGCTTTTTAGTAGTTAGGGATATTCTATCATGAGCGGTAGGAAGATTTTATAATTATTTAACACATTGAAATACAATAATATGCTTGCGTATATCAGGTAATTATTGTAACTTTGTAGCATAATTATTAAT
>Ga0316605_10000131_pt1 | contig 69684 bp, 62 predicted proteins | sample OWC_soil_day20_n_FD_207666 | JGI IMG/M metagenome (GOLD analysis project Ga0316605, IMG submission 207666) | Wetland soil microbial communities from Old Woman Creek delta, Ohio, United States - OWC_soil_day20_noCT | ecosystem: Environmental > Terrestrial > Soil > Wetlands | place: USA: Ohio...
GGCGCGGGTTGGGCGGCTAAGGGGACGAACAGTCCAGGCGGAGAAATGAAAATGGCGCGGGGAAATCCGCGCCATTTTTTACGCCGGGAGCGGCGCGAAAATGGGGTTTTTCTACAGCTTCAACGTGCTAGGTGAGGGGCCGCCGGAGCGGCGAAGCCACGTAGGGAACCGAGAAGCGCAGCTTCTCGGCGGTCCCTCTCGACCGGCGGGTTAGACCGCACTGAGCTGAGGTCTTTGCCACTTGCCATTGCGCTCCCACTCAAGAGATGGTGCTGTTTTCGATCCGGTGGCTTTTCCTGTTCTGCGCACCGGCGATGCCAACAACGTAAGAATAAACCACTCCACGTCGGACGCCATGTCGGCTTTGAGTTCTTCGTTTGTTTCACCGGCGGTCGCGTAGTAGTCTGCCCAATCGGACCAGAGTTCCGAGGGCCCTTCGGTGGCGGCGGCAAACCACTCTAGAACGTTGAGCGGCACCGTAACGGTGAAAACAATTCCATCGCCTTTCGGAATTTGAATCACCCAGGCATCCGTGCCTTCGGAAACCGCAATTTCCGTCTTCGCCCGGAGACGCTGGATGAGATCGTGCATGTGCGGTCTAACGTGATGTCGACGCCAAATCGTCCAGTAAACAGGATATTGGACTGACCAATATCCTGGCGAACAGATTTAAAGCATTGACTTTATTAAAGGAAAGTCTCGTGACTGGCATAGGAATGTCCAATAACGCTTTCAGGCATGAACTGGCTGGATTAAAGATTCCAGTCTCAAATTTTTCGGAGCAATTCGAGGCAAAGTGAATTTCGCGCCGGACCGCCAATATCGTAACAGCATTTACCGTGATGCGAGTCGGGCAGCACGGCGCCCCATCCCCTCTGCCCCGCCGAGCGCAGGCTTGCCGGGCCGGGGTTTCCGGCCGCGTTGTCCGAGCCGAAGGCGAGTTTAGCGGCCGGCCGGTCTGGCGAGCCGGAGGGAGGGGAGCCGAAGGCCGGGGCGGCGGGGCGCGCTCTTTGTCCCCCTTTCTGACGCGCATCAGAAAGGGGGTCGCCCGCCGGGGCGAACTCCCGGCGCAGAAGTTCCACCAGCGAAAGGCCGCCCCGAAACCCGCACCAAAACAATCCAACCCAAACCAAACACCGCCCCGCAAGCCGCATCCAGCGGCGCTCCCAGCCTCGGCATGCCTGCAACCCGCATGGAATGGCGCTCCCAGCCATGCCCGGCGACGAAAACAATCTCCCCACTTCCGGCAGAAACAAGCACCTCCTTGATTTTCCGGCTTGCCGTTTCGGCTTGAATTCGTCATGATGCCGCGCACTATTACCGTCGCATCTTGAGAGAACTCCACTACATCAGCCGGCGCCAGGCCGAATGGGACGCCTGGGACCGCTGGCTTCGCTCCGCCAAACCTGGCGCCGACGCCGACATGCCCCTGTCGTCGCTGCCGGAGCGTTTCCGTCGTCTTTGCCACGACCTCGCCCTGGCGCGGGACCGCCAGTATTCGAGCGTCCTCGTCGATGCCCTTCAACAGCGGGTGCTGGCGGCCCACCAGCGCATCTACGGTGCCCACAAGCCCGAGGGCAACGCCCTCATCGCCTTTATCGGCGCCGGCTTTCCGGCCCTGGTGCGGCGCGAGTGGCGGGTGGTAGTGCCGGCCTTTTTGCTGCTGATGCTGCCGCTGATCGTCATGGTGTTCGCGCTCCAGGCCAATCCCGAAGCCGCCTACCTGTTCCTCTCCCCCGACCAGGCGGCACAGATGGAAGAGATGTATTCGCCGGCCGCCAAGCACCTGGGTCGGCCACGCTCGGCGTCGAGCGAATGGGCGATGTGGGGCCTGTATGTGGCCAACAACGTGCGCATCGACTTCCAGTGCTTCGCCGGCGGCATCGCCTTCGGTGTCGGCGCGGTGTTCTATCTGCTCTATAACGGCCTGCAGATCGGCGCCGTGGCCGGGCACCTGACCCAACTCGGCTTCATCGACACCTTCTGGGGCTTCGTCGCCGGCCACAGCGCCTTCGAGCTGACCGGCGCCGTGCTCTCGGGCGCCGCCGGCCTCAAAATCGGCGTCGCGCTGCTGTTCCCCGGCCGCCGTGGCCGCCGCGCCGCCCTGATGGAAAACAGCCGCGCCGCCGTGCGCCTGCTCTACGGCGCGGCGACTCTGACCTTTCTCGCCGCGTTCATCGAAGCCTTCTGGTCGCCCAACCGCAGCGTTCCCTTCGAGATCAAGATCGGTATCGGCATCGCCCTCTGGTGCCTGACCTGGGCCTATCTGCTGCTGGCGGGCCGGGGATGGACAGGAAAGGCGTCGCGTGGAACTTGAGAGCATCACCCTGCGCCTGCGCCACCGCCGCCCCTGGGAGGCCATCGACCTCGGCCACGCCCTGCTGCGGGCCTGGGCCGGCCCGATCTATCGCGGGTGGTTCGCCACCTACTGGCTGATCGGCCTGCCGCTGCTGCTGCTGCTCTGGTCCTGGCCCACTGTCGGCATGATGCTGCTGTGGTGGCTGAAACCCCTGCTCGACCGGATTTTGCTGCTGGTCATGAGCCGCCGCGCCTTCGGCGGCGAGATCACGGTGCGCGAGGTCTGGCGCGCCCTGCCGGGTCTGCTCAAGGGGCCGGGGGTGGTCTCGGGCCTGAGCTGGCGCCGCTTCAGCATGGCGCGTTCCTTCCTGCTGCCGGTGTGGCAGCTCGAACAGCAACGGGGCAAGGAGGCGCGCCAGCGCTTCAAACTGCTGGGGCGGCGCTGGCGCGTCTACGCGGTCTGGCTGACGTTTTTCTGCGCCAACATGTCCACCGTGCTGATGGTTTCCGGCCTGGTGCTGCTGCATGCCCTCGCCCCCGGCGGCTTCATGGAGTTCGATTCGTTCTGGGAATGGATCAGCAGCGAACGCCTGCCCGCCGAGGCCTTCGTCGGCAACCTGATGTTCATGGCGGCGGAAACCCTGGTGGAACCGCTTTACGTCGCCAGCGGCTTTGCCCTCTACCTCAACCGCCGCGCCGAACTGGAGGGCTGGGACATCGAACTCGCCTTCCGCCGTCTGGCCCAGCGCAAGGCGGCGGAGCGGTCGGGCATCGCCACCCTCACCACCCTTGCCGCGCTGGTGCTGGCCCTGACGCTGATGTTCGGCCTCGCGCAGCCTTCCCCCGCCTACGCCGCCGAGCCGGCGCCGGCCGCCCAGTCCACCCCCGCCGCAGAGGGCGATGAAGGCGATGCCGATGCCGACAACGAGGACGAGGACTCCACTCCCGACGCCGGCAGTTGCGATGCCGATCCGGCACCGGCCGGACGTGCCGCCGCCCCTCGTGTCGACAGCCCGGTCAAGACCGCCATCAAGGAGGTGCTGGCGGAGCCGGTGTTCGGCAAGGAGGTGGACGACATGGAGTGGCGCCTGCGGCCTAAGAAAGGCAAGGAGGAAGGCGGCATGCCGGACTGGCTCAAGCCCTACCTGAAGGCGGTGGAATTCCTCGGCGAATCCATGAAAGCCCTGGTGTGGATACTCGCCATCGTCCTGCTGGCGGCCTTGGCCCTGCTGGTGCTGCGTTATGTCGAGGGCCGCAGCGGTGGCAAGACGCGCCCGGCGGCGCCCCCCGACTTTTTGTTCGGCTTCGATGTGCGCCCGGCTTCCCTGCCCGCCGACATCGCCGCCGCCGCCCGCGCCGCCCTGGCCGCAGGCCATGCCGTAGAAGCCCTGAGCCTGCTCTATCGCGGCGCGCTGGTGAGCCTGATCCATCGCCAGCAGATCGAATTCCAGGCCGGCGACACCGAGCAGGATTGCCTCGGCCGCGTTGCCGGCCGGGTGGAGAACGGCATGGGCCGCTGCTTCGCGCGCCTGATCCAGGCCTGGCGCCTGAGTGCTTACGGCCAGCGCGAGCTGCCGGTCGACCAGATCAGCGCCCTCTGCGACGACTGGGCGCAACACTTCGGCGCTGCAGAGGTGACCCCGTGACGCGCCGCCTGGTGTGGGGCTTGGTGCTGCTGGCGGTGATCGCGGTCGCCGGTGGCGTCTGGTTCTTCGACAACTTCGAGCAAGTGCCGGTGAAGAAGCGCGAAGACGCCGAGAAGGAAGCGCGGCGCAATCCCTATCTGGCCCTCGAACACCTGCTCGCCCGCCTCGGCCACCCGGTGCGCCGCGCCGACAAGGTGCAGGCCATCGACGCACCGGCGCCGGGCAGCGTGATCTTCCTCGACCGGGGCCGCAACCATCTGATGAGCGCGGAACGCCTGGACCGCCTGCTGGCCTGGGTCGAGGCCGGCGGCCATCTGATCGTGGTCGCCGAAGACCGCCGCCGTCCCGACCCGCTGCTGGAGCGCCTCGGCGTCATGCGCCTCGACGCGCCGACGCCGAAAGGCCGCAGCCCCTGGCCCGGCGCCAATGGCAGCATCGAACTGCCGGGCCTCGACCAGCCCCTGAAACTTGGCGGTACCGGCCTCGGCAACCTGCGGCCCGGCAAAGCCGCCGTCCCCGAGGTGCAGGCCGGCCCCCTCGGCGCCGGCCACCGCCTGCTGCGCTACCGCCGTGGGCAGGGCTCCATCACCGCCATGACCGACCTCGACCGCCTGCTCCACAACCGGCGCATCGGCGAGGCCGACCACGCCGAACTCTTCGTCACCCTGCTGCGCCAGGCCACCGGCGAAACAACAGGCGTCAAAGCCCCCTTGCTACTGGTGTCGCGTCTGGAAATGCCCAGCCTCTGGGAATGGCTGGCGGAGAACGCCGCTGCCGCCGTCGCCAGTTTTCTCGTCCTGCTCGGCCTCTGGATCTGGCGCGGCCTGCCGCGCTTCGGCGGCATCGCCCCGGACCTGCCGCCGGCACGGCGCGAACTGCGCGAACACCTGGCCGCCCTCGGCCGCTACACCTGGCGCAGCGGCGGCCTGCCGCTGCTGATCGAGCCCCTGCGCGAAAGCCTGCGCAACCGCATCGCCCTGCGCCACCCGGCCATCGCCGCCCTGCCGCCCCACGAACAGGCTGCCGCCCTCGCCAAACTCACCTCCCGCGCCGAAGGGCTGATCGCCAACGCCCTCCACGGCGCGGTGGAAACGCCCCACGCCTTCACCCAGGCGGCGCGCACTCTCAGAAACCTCGAACCTTTGCTTTAGTCCTGATCGGAATCCACCATGAACGCTCCCACCCTCCCCGACGACAAGCTGCAACAGGCGCGGCAGATTCTCGACACTCTGCGCGGCGAACTTTCCAAGGCCCTGATCGGCCAGCAGGCGGTGGTAGAGCAGGTGCTGATCGGCCTGCTCTGCGACGCCCATGTGCTGATCGAGGGCGTGCCCGGCCTCGGCAAGACGCTGCTGGTGAAGGCGCTGGGCAAGAGCTTCGAGGGCCAGACCAAGCGCATCCAGTTCACTCCCGACCTGATGCCCTCCGACGTGGTCGGCCACACCTTCTTCGATGCCGCCACCAGCAAGTTCGTGACGCGGCAGGGACCGGTGTTCTGCCACCTGCTGCTGGCGGACGAAATCAACCGCGCCCCCGCCAAGACCCAGGCCGCCCTGCTGGAAGCCATGCAGGAGCGCCAGGTGACCCTCGAAGGCGTCGCCTCGCCGCTGCCGCGTCCCTTCATGGTGCTGGCAACCCAGAATCCGATCGAGCAGGAAGGCACCTACCCACTGCCGGAAGCCCAGCTCGACCGCTTCCTGCTCAAGATACTGATCGACTACCCGAGCATGGAAGAGGAAATCGCCCTCACCCGCCACGTCACCGAGCGCAAGACCGGCGCCGATCTGTCGGTGGATGCCGTCACCACCCTGATGCGGCCCGACACCGTGGTCGGCCTGCAAAACTACGCCGCCCATGTGCAAGTGGATGAGCGGGTGCTCGCCTACGCCGTCGCCATCGTCCGCGCCAGCCGCGACACGGCGGGCCTCGCCAGCGGCGCCGGCCCCCGCGGCGCCATCGCCCTCACCCGCGCCGCCCGCGCCCGCGCCCTGATGCAGGGCCGCGCCTACGCGACGCCGGACGACATCAAGGCCGTCGCCCTGCCCGCCCTGCGCCACCGCGTCGCCCCCGCCGCCGAAGCCGAAATCGAGGGCCTGACGGTGGATCAACTACTGACCTCGCTGCTGGAAAAAGTCCCGGCGCCGCGCAGTTAATTTCCCATGGCTAAAAAACCCCATGAACCACAGAGACACAGAGGCACAGAGGAAAAGCAAAAGAGGTTTTCTCTGTGCCTCTGTGTCTCTGTGGTGAACGATTTTGGCCTTTCCTTGCCAGCTCACGCCTAGACCCCCGATGCCGATTCCCCACCGTCCCCTGCTCTGGCTCGCCGGCTTCTGGCTGCTGCTGGGCTTGGGCGTCGCCTTCGAGGCGGCGCTGCTGCCCCTGTGGCAGGGCGCTGGCCTGCTGTTGCTGGCGACTGCCCTGGCCGATGGCCTGCTGGCCTGGGGCCGGCGCGGCAGGGTGACGGTGCAGCGGGAACTGCCCCACACGCTGCCGGTGGGCACCTGGCAGACCGTGCATCTGCGCCTCGCCGGGCCGGCCAATCTGAAGCGGCCGATTGCCGGCTGGCTCCACGACCGCCCGCCCGCCGCCTTCACCACCGAGGCCCTGCCCCTGGCTTTCCGCATCGAGCCGGGACGCTGGCTGCGGGTGGGCTACAAGGTGTATGTAGCGGAGCGCGGCCGGCAGAGTTTTGACGCCATCGACCTGCGCCTGCGCTCACCCCTGGGCTTGTGGCTGATGGCGGAAACCCTGGCGCTGAAGAGCGAGGTGCGGGTGTTCCCCAACTTTGCCCGCATCAGCCAATACACCCTGCTCGCCACCGACAACCGCCTGTCGCAGATCGGCGTCATGCGCCGTCGTCGTCGTGGCGCCGGCATGGAGTTCCACCAGCTGCGCGACTACCGCCAGGATGACCCGCCGCGCCAGATCGACTGGAAGGCCAGCAGCCGCATGGGCAAGCTGATCGCCCGCGAATACCAGGACGAGCGCGACCAGCAGATCGTCTTCCTGCTCGACTGCGGCCACCGCATGGCGGCGCGGGACGGTGAGCTTTCCCACTTCGACCACACCCTCAACGCCCTGCTGCTGCTGGCCTACGTTGCCCTGCGCCAGGGCGACGCCGTGGGCCTCGCCACCTTCGGCCATCCGCAACCGCGCCTGTTGCTGCCGAAAAAGTCGGTGACCACGGTGAACACCCTGCTCAACACGGTGTACGACCTGGAACCCTCGGCGCAATCCTCCGACTACCTGCGCGCCGGCGAACGCCTCAGTCTGCAACTCACCAAACGCTCCTTCATCATCCTCGTCACCAATCTGCGCGACGAGGACGACGACACCCTGCTGCCGGCCCTGGCCCACCTGCGCCGCCGCCACGCCGTTACCGTCGCCAGCCTCAAGGAGCCGCTGTTGGACGAGCTGATGGCCGCCGGAGTGGACAACTTCGACGCCGCCCTCACCCGCGCCACCGCCGCCGGCTACCTGCTCGGACGCCGCCGCCAGGCCGCCGCCCTGCGTCATCAGGGGGTGCAGTTGCTCGACACCAGCCCGAGCCAACTGCCGATCGCCCTCATCAACCATTACTGGGACCGGAAACGTGCCGGTGTCATGTAGTATGCGGCCCACGCACTAGGGAGAAACCATGGAACTCGAACAGCAGCAACAGCAACCAACCACCGATGCCAACGCCGCGCTACACGACCTGCTTGGAGTAGCCGACGGCGCCACCGTCGAACAGATCCGCCTCGCCTACCGGCGCCAGGCCATGAGCTGGCACCCGGCCAACCGGGGCCAATCCGAGGAATCGAAGCAGCGCTTCCGCGATCTCGCCAGCGCCTATCTGGCGCTTTCCAACCCGGCTCTGGCCGGCACCCAGGCGTCGGATACCGACGCCGAGCAGATTTTCGCCCAGCAGATGAGCCAGCTTGCCGCCGAACTGGCCGCCAAGGGATACGACAGCGCCGCCTGCCTGAAAACCCTGCTTACCGTCGGCTGCCCGGAACAGATGGCACGGGCCGTAACCGGCAGCGCCAAAGCAAGCGCAGCACCCGCTGCCCCTCATCCCGGCGCCGCCACCGCCGCGCCGCCGCCACCGCCGGCCCATAACCCCTTCAAGGCGCCCTCGGCCCATGTCGAGGACGTGCGCAGTGAAAGCAGCGGCGAACTGGTGCTCGAAGGCCAGAAGGTCGCCGCCGGCAACGGCATGGTCTGGCTGACGCGAGGCTGGGAACTGTTCCGCACCGCGCCCGGCCTGTGGATCGGCATCTGCCTGGTGTTCATGATTATCGTCGGCGTCGTCAGCATGATTCCCATCCTCGGCCTCGCCGGCAACCTGCTGATGCCGGTGTTTGTCGGCGGCATCATGCTCGGCTGCAAGGCCATCGACGACAACGAAGACCTCACCTTCGGCCATCTCTTCGCCGGCTTCTCCAATAACGTCGGCGGACTGGTGGCCATCGGCGCCATCTACATGGGCGGCATCGCGGTGATCGGCATCCTCGCCGCCATCGCAATTCCCGCCTTCGCCCTGGGCGGCGGCTCGGGCGGCATGTCGATCGGCATTCTCTTCGCCGTCCTCATCGCCGTGGTTTTCCTCGCCGCACTGCTGATGGCCTTCTGGCTGGCGCCGCCCCTGGTGGTGCTCCACGACGTGCCCGCCATCGCCGCCATGAAGGCCAGCTTCGGCGCCTGCATGAAGAACTTCCTGCCCTTCCTGGTGTACAGCCTGGTGGTCATGGTCGCCATGATCGTCGCCACCATCCCCATCGGCCTCGGCTGGCTGGTGCTGATCCCGGTGCTGCAATGTTCCTTGTACGCCACGTATCGGGATATTTTCATTCAAGCCTGACGCTCCATCTGGTTCGATGAGCAACGCACTACTTCTCGACACCCGACGCCAGATCGCCACGCCGGAAGGGGTGGAGATCGGCCTCCACATCGCCGGGCCGGTGGTGCGGGCCCAGGCCTGGCTGCTGGATTTCATGATCCGCCTGGCGATCTGGGCCGTGCTCGGCATGACCCTGAGCTACCTGGGCAATTTCGGCTTCGGCGTGTTTCTGGTCTGCGCGTTCGGCCTGGAGTGGTTTTATCCCGTGCTGTTCGAGGTCTATCGGCGCGGCCAGACGCCGGGCAAGATCGCCTGTGGCCTCGCCGTGGTCCATGACGACGGCCGCCCGGTGGGTTGGGGCGCCGCCTTTACCCGCAACACCCTGCGCTTTGCCGACTTCATGCCCTTCCTCTACGCGGCGGGCTACCTGACCTGCCTGTGCAACGCCGAAGGCAAGCGCCTTGGCGACCTGGCGGCGGGCACGGTGGTGATCCATGTGGACCCGCAGGGGCTCCAGGCCAGGAAGCGCAAGGCGGACGTGGCGGAGAACGGCGACCCAAGCCAGGCCAGCGAAGCACCGCCCTTTCCCCTGACGGCGGAAGAACAGGTGGCCGTAGTGGATTTCAGCCGCCGTGGGCGCCAGTTCACCGAGGAACGGGCGGAGGAAATCGCCGCCGCCGCGACGCCCCTGGTGGCCAACCTGCGCCCCGATCAGGCACGGCTGCGGCTGCTGCGACTGGCAAATTATTTTCTCGGGCGTTAAACCGCAAGGGAACGTTTGCGGGAATACCACGTCTGGCAGAGGGTAACCCGGTGAATTTTCTTCAAAAACGCGCTACATTCGGCCTATCCTATAAGCATTGCGTTGGAATTGAAGCACCCGACCGATGAAAACATCCGATTGCGAACTGTGCACCCGCCCCGGCGGCGAAGTCATCTGGCAGGATGACCGTTGCCGCGTCGTGCGCATTGACGGCGCGGAAGGTCTGGCTTTCGTCGGCTTCTGCCGCGTGATCTGGAACCAGCATGTGGCGGAAATGAGCGACCTCACCCAGCATGATCGCCGTCACCTGCTGGCCGTGGTCTGCGCCGTCGAATCGGCCCTGCGCAGCCTGCTCAAGCCCGACAAGATCAATCTCGCCAGCCTCGGCAACCTGGTGCCCCACCTGCATTGGCATGTGATTCCCCGCTGGCGCGACGACAGCCACTTCCCGGCACCGATCTGGGCGCCGGCCCGCCGCCCCGGCGCAACCCATCGCCCCGTCCTCGGCAGCCACGCCCTGCACGAAGCGATCAACGAAGCCCTGGAAGCGGAACTTTAGCCATCATGAGTCCCTTCGGCCTGCCTCCCACCAGCCGCGACCACGCGCCTGAATTCACCACCGCCGCCGAGTGCAAGACCTGGCTCGCCGCCACGCCCCTGACCCAGCCCGCCGCCGCCCAGGCACGTCTGCTCAAGGCCCTGCATCTGCTCGACGCCTACACGCTGCCACTGACGGAGCGGCTGACGATGCTCGAACTCCTGCGCGGCCCGGTAACCGAAGTGCAGGAAGCCAGCCTCAAACGTTTTGCCGGCAAACCCCTGCCCCTGCTGGCGGCCGAGGAGGATGCCTTCCTCGCCAACTGCAATCTCTGGAAGGCCCTGCGTTCCGGCTATCTGCGCGGCGTGGACGAATGTCTCGGCACTGCTGCCCGGGGCAAACTTGATGCCGCCCTGACGACCCAGCGCACCCTGACCCTGATGACCCAGTTGCAGATGGACATCTATCGCGCCGGCCACCAGCCCGACGGCGAACACTGGCGTCTGCTCCACGGCCTGCTGCTGGCGGCGGAACAACTCCAGGTGATGACAACGCCGGTGGCCGATCCGCTGCGCAACGGCTCGACCCCCACCACGGCCTCGGCGGCCTATGTGGAAGCCTTGCTGGTCCACGCCACCAGCCCCCACGAACTCTCGCCCCGCCGCCTGGCCTGGATCGCCCGCTGGGCGCGGCGCTGGGGCGCCAAGGTGAATGTGCTGGCCGATCCGCCGACGCTTTCCACCCGCGCCATTCCCCTCTGCGTCTATGTGACCTCCGACCGCCCCGCCGGCTATCTGCCCCAGGGCAATGGCGAAGCGCGCTGGCTGGAAACCGCCGACCTGCGGCGCAGCCTCAAGCAGCGCCTGGTATTACTCTCCGAGGGCCGCGCCCCGGCCGACCTGCAACTCGGTTCCGACTGCACCCAACCGGCCTGCGGCGAACTGCTCAAGCTGGTGTACCAGCGCTGGTGCAAGGGCGGCGCGGTACGCCACAGCGAGCGCCACGCCAGCACCGCGACCTGCGGCTTCGTCACCGGCCTCGACGGCATCCACTACTACGTTGCCGGCCGCAAGCCCTTCAAGCAGCCGGGCAATGCCAGTGACGACACCCTGCGCCGGCAGCGCGACGAAATCGCCACCTTCGGCCGCATTTCCACCCGCGACGAGGAAGATTACAGCCGCCAGCACGAATTGCAGGTGGAGCAGTGGCAGGTGGAAGAAGACTGGCACGTCAAGGACGAATCGGTGGACGGACTGCGCATCAGCCGTCCCCTGCACCAGGAAGGCCACCGCCTCGCCCAGGGGCAACTGGTGGCAGTGCGGACGGCCCATGCCAAGCATTACCTCCTCGGCCAGGCGCGCTGGGTGATGTTTGAGGGCGCCGACCGTCTCAGCGCCGGCATCGCCATCATCCCCGGCCAGCCGGAAGCCGTGGCCCTGCGCGGCACCGGCGTGGCGGCGATTCGCGAACCCTATCACCAGGGCCTGCTGCTGCCGGCCCTGGCGGCCCTGAACAGCCCGGCCAGCGTGATCCTTCCCTCCGGCTGGTTCCGTCGCGAAGGGGTGCTGGAGGTATTCACCGACCGGGCGCGGCAGATCCGCCTCACCCAACTCCTCGACCGTGGCAGCGATTACGAACGCGCCAGCTTCGTCTACGTCTGAACGGGCAAATGGACGACACCCTCACGCGCCCATTGGAAGTGCAATTCAACAGTCAGGACGGCAAGGCCTGCCTCGGCGTCATTGCCAATCTGCCCCTGACCGATGTGAACCGGGCCCACGGCCGCCTGCTGGCCCTGCTGGACGCGGTTAACCAGCGACCGCCGCCGCCGGCCATGCTGCTGCAAGTGCTGGAGATGGCACGGGCGCCCCTGGTCGGACTCCAGGAAGAAGTTTCCGCCCATTACGCCTTCAAGCCGCTGCCGCCCAACGACGCCGAGGAAAGCGCCCTCAAGCGCGTCGTTGCCGCCTGGCGCGGTATGGCGCAGGGCTACTCGCGGGTGGCCCAGATGGGCGGTGGCGATGCGGCCATTGAAAGCCAGCTGGCGATGATCTGCCAGCGCTGCATTTTCTACGCCGGCCAGATGCTGATCGAGCATTACCGCGCCCGCCGCAGCCTGCCGCCCTTCCTCTGGATCGACCTCCACGGCTACTACGACACGGCGGAGGAATTCGGTCTCGCCCAGACCCCGGTGATCGACCCTCTGGCTGCCGGCCAGCGCAGCACCAGTTGCGCCCAGACCTACGCCGCCATCCTGTTGGTGGATCTGGCCGACCCCTACAGCCGCAGCCCGAAGGACCTGGTGCGGATGGTGCAGTGGAGCCAGCGCTTCGCCCACAAGGTGGCCATCGTCCGGCCCGATGACGAGGAAGGCGGCCGCGGCTACGGCGTCGACCTGATGCGCGACCAGGGCCTGCTGCCGGTGGATGCCCTCGCCGCCACCGACACGGCGCGGCTGTTCGATACCAGCGAGCTCGGCCCCAAGCTGCGACGCATTGCATCCAGACTCAAGGACGGCGCCACCCCCGCCAGTCTCGGCCTCGGCAGCGACTGCCCGGCGGATCAGGCGGCACGGCTATTGGTGCCGCTCTACCGTTCCTGGAGCCAGGCGGCGCGGGTGCGCCGCTTTGAGCGCGAACGCAGCTCCGGGACGCTGGAGGTGGCGATTGGCCTCGAATCGGTGCACTTTCACATCACCGGCCAGGAGTTTCTCCAGCCCGAGCACGTGCGCTCCTTCACCCGCGCCGACATGGACGCCCTGTGGACCTTCCGCAGCCAGGTGGACCCGACCCAGCCCCTCATGGTGCGTTCGGTCAAGCTCGGCTACACGCCGGAGCAGTGGCAGATTCTCGACCGTTCGTTGAATGGTTTCCGCGTCCGCCGGCCCGCCGGCGTCGCTGCCCCCGGGGTGCGCCTCGACCAGGGTCAGTTGCTCGGTCTCAAGGCCGAGAATCTGGACCACTTCATCCTCGTCCGCATCAGCTGGCTCACCCTGGAAACCAGCGGCGACCTGCAACTGGGACTCCAGGTGATTCCCGGCGCCGCCGAAGGCATCGCCGTGCGCGCCACCGGCGCCAACGTTGCTCCCTCGGAGAAATACACCCGTGGTTTTTTGCTTCCGGCCGTGCCGGCCCTGCAAGAGCCGCCCTCGCTGATTATTCCGCGCGGCTGGTATCAACTCGAGCGCATCATCGAAGGCTTTACCGATCAGATCTGGCACTGGCGCCTCACCGGCCTGATCCAGAAAGGCCCCGACTTCGACCGCTGCACCTTCGCGGCAGCGAAGGTCTAGAGCTTTTTCAGCCCACCCGCCGCAGCGGGAAAATCGCCGCGAACTGGCTGCCGCGTCCGGCCTCGCTGGCCACGTGCAGGCGCGCCTGGTGGCGTTCCAGCACATGCTTGACGATGGCGAGGCCGAGGCCGGTGCCACCGCTATCGCGGGAACGGCCCCGGTCCACCCGGTAGAAACGCTCGGTGAGGCGCGGAATGTGGCGCGGGTCGATGCCGATGCCCGTGTCTTCGACGGTGAAGACGGCGCTTTCGGGACGTGCTTCCCAACGCAGCGTCACCTGGCCGCCCTCCGGGGTGTAGCGCACGGCGTTGCTGGCCAGATTACCGAGGGCGCTGTGGATTTCCGTCCCGCTGCCGAGCAGGAAGGCGGGGCCATCGGCATGAACGCGTATCTCGTGACGCCCCGCCGAGAGGGCGCGAGCCTCGGCAGCCATGGTCTGCATCAGCGCTGTCATGTCGATACGCTCTTCCTGGGGCGGCCGGTCGGTTTCCAGGGACGAGAGCGTCAGCAGGTCTTCCACCAGATGCTGCATGCGGCTCGCCTGCTCCGCCGCCAGGCTCAGGTAGTGGGCGGTGTCTTCGGCGGAAAGCTCGCCGATGCTGTCCTGCAGGGTTTCGATGAAACCCACCACCACGGTCAGGGGCGTCTTCAGTTCGTGGGAGACATTGGCGACAAAATCCCGCCGCACCGTTTCCAGGCGCGTCAGCTGGGTGATGTCCCGCGCCAGCAGCAGAGTGCGGCCGGCGGAAAACGGCGCGGTCTGGATTTGCAGTATGTGGCCTGGATTGCGCAGGCTGTCCAGGCGCAGAGGCCGCGCCTGATAGCCGGCGGCCAGGTAATCGACGAACTCCGGCTCGCGCATCAGCTGCGTGATGGGCGTCCCCCGGTCCTGATTGGCATTGATGGCAAAAATGGTCTCGGCCTTGGAGTTCATCCACTCAATGGCGCGCTGGCCGTCGAGGATCACCACCCCGTCGGGCATCGCCTCGGCGGCCAGGCGGAAGCGGTCGAGGGCGGTGGCGATTTCGCTCCGCTGCTGCGCCATCTCCTTGGCGCGCCGGTGCAGGATGGAGAACAGCCGTTCCCAGGCGCCTCGGGCGCTCGGCGTTTCGGTGCCGGCCATGGACACCGGTTGCTCGGCCCAGCGCACCAGACGCGCCAGTTGCCAGAGCTGGCGCAGAAAGAGCGTCAGGGTCATGCTGGCGAAGCCGACCACTGCCCCAATTTCACCGCCCAAGGGGTAACCCACCAGGGTGGCCAGAGCCAGCAGCAGGCCCGCCGTCAGCAGCTCACCGAAGACGGCGCTCATGGGGCGGGGATCATGCCGCCGCCGATACCCGGTAGCCGCTGCCGCGCACGGTCTGGATCAGGGCGTCGTGGCCGGTATCTTCGAGGGCGCTGCGCAGGCGGCGGATATGCACATCCACCGTGCGCTCCTCTACGAAAACGTGATCGCCCCAGACCTGGTCGAGCAGTTGCGGCCGGGAATGGACCCGCTCCGGGTGGGTCATGAGAAAGTGCAGCAGGCGGAATTCGGTGGGGCCGAGGTTGATCGGCTGGCCGTTGCCGAGCACCCGGTGGGTGGCCGGATCAAGGCGCAGACCGCCGATTTCCACCGGGTCTTCGGTCATCTGCGGCGCCCGCCGGCGCAGCACGGCCATGATGCGGGCCTGGAGTTCGCGCGGGCTGAAGGGCTTGGTGATGTAATCGTCGGCACCGGTTTCGAGGCCCAGAATCTTGTCCTGCTCCTCGCCCTTGGCGGTCAGCATGATGATCGGCAGGGCGCGGGTGCGGTCGTTGGCGCGCAGGCGGCGGGCGAACTCGATGCCGGGCATGCCGGGCAACATCCAGTCCAGCAGCACCAGATCAGGCAGGGCCTCATTCACCAGCTTCTGCGCCGTTTCGGCATCGCCGGCCGACATCACGATATGGCCGGCCCGTTGCAGGTTGGCGGCTATCAGGGCCTGGATGGCGGGTTCGTCTTCAACCACAAGGATGGTCGCGGGCATGGGAGGCGGGATTTCCTGAACGTTAGGGGACGATCAGAGTCTATTTCGGAGCGATGACAGTATTGTGACAGCCCATCTGGCAGGGCGGCAAACCCACATCAGGCATGCTGAAATGACCACAATATCGGAACAAAAACTGGGTATTAACACTGGGGGAAAAACCGTTTTCTTTAGCCATATCGTTCTCCTTCGTCGCGAGTGTCATAGGCTAAAAAGTTGGAAAGTTCCTCCGAAAAGACATTGCGTCTTGCTTCGTCTCGCGCAATGCAAAATGCAAAGCCCTTGAGTCCTGCAACTTCGGCGTAATAGAAGTAGCACCCGCCGCCTTCGCCCCCGGAACACCATTGCTTCCATGTAAGCACGGTGCCATGCGGGGTAAGCGGGATACGTCTTTCACCTCGCAGATTGAACAATTGCCAGGTTGATGTCGCAAATCTCCTGGCAGGTACGAAGGCTTTTGCTTGCCTAGCGAATCCAAATAGCAAGCTCAGTACGATAAGGAATGGGCAAAAGATCAGCGCCAAAAGGACGGCGGGTCCTTGGTGATGCCATGCGGAGTGAAGCAAGAGAAGACAAGGAATGCCAAACAAGAGACCCAAAAGAATTCTAACGGGACCAAGTTGTGCTCGCACAACGAACTGCGAAATGTCGTTCCTGTCGATGCGGCTTTGACTAAGATCCAGCGCTGAGTCGTGGAGCAAGCGTTCGATTGCACTCATCGTCAGCGGAGTTCGGTGGACATGTCGATCATCGCCGGAGATTACACTGCGTTCATATCATGGGCAATTGCCATCCAGCCTGAAAGCCGCCTCAATAGTCACTTGTTAGGCACTTGTAGAATCCGTGGCTGCTCCCGATTTTCCAACCGACAGACGACAAATCCGCATTAGGCATGCTGGAATAGGCTCTCAGGTATGATAGCCGGCCGCAAAACCCAAAACAGTGCTGCCCCCAGGCACGACACCACGAGAGAGACCCAAATCATGGCCGGACTCGACAAGAAGACCCCGACGCCCACCGAGATCAAGCTGCACCAGAAATCCCGCCTGCTCGAAATCAGCTTCGCCGACGGCAGCCGCTTCGAGCTGCCCTGCGAATACCTGCGCGTCTATTCGCCTTCGGCGGAAGTGCGCGGTCACGGCCCCGGCCAGGAAACGCTGCAAACCGGCAAGCGCAATGTCGAGATTACCGGCATCGAGGCGGTGGGTAATTACGCCATCCAGCCCACCTTCTCCGACGGCCACAATTCCGGCATCTATTCCTGGGACACCCTCTACGACCTGGGCAGCCGCCAGGAAGAACTCTGGGCCCAATACCTGGCGCGCATGGAAGCCGCCGGCAAGAGCCGCGACATCGACGAATCGCAACGCTCCGCCAAGGGTAGCGGCGGGGGTTGCGGCAGTGGTGGTGGCGGTTGTTCCCACTGAGCGCCAACCCGTAACCCAATTACCAGCAAGAGCAGATCATGAGCGAAACCCATTTCGGCTTTGAGACCGTGCGCGAGGACGAAAAAGCCAAGCGCGTCGAAGGCGTCTTCTCCTCCGTCGCGGAGAAGTACGACATCATGAACGACCTCATGTCCCTGGGCCTGCACCGGCTGTGGAAGGCCTACACCATCCAGGTTTCCGGCGTCCGCGCCGGCGACCGGGTGCTCGATGTGGCCGGGGGCACCGCCGACCTCTCTTCCGCCTTCGCCAAGCGCGTCGGCCCCACCGGCGAGGTCTGGCTCACCGACATCAACAACGCCATGCTCAGCCGTGGCCGCGACCGCCTGCTCGACGAGGGCATCATCACCCCCGTGGCCCAGTGCGACGCCGAGAAGCTGCCCTTCCCCAGCGACCATTTTGACTGCGTCACCGTTGCCTTCGGCCTGCGCAACATGACCCACAAGGACGCCGCCCTGGCCGAGATGCGCCGTGTGCTGCGCCCCGGCGGCCGCCTGCTGGTGCTGGAATTCTCCCGCGTCCATGAGGCCCTGGCGCCGTTCTACGACTTCTATTCCTTCAAGGTGCTGCCCTGGCTCGGCCAGAAGGTGGCGCAAGATGCCGACAGCTACCGCTACCTGGCCGAATCCATCCGCATGCACCCGGATCAGGAAACATTAAAGGTCATGATGGAACAAATCGGCCTTTCCAAGGTCGATTACTTCAACCTGACGGGCGGGGTGGTTGCCCTGCACCGCGGTTACAAAATCTAAAGGAGACTCACCCACATGAAACGACTCGCTACCACCCTCTTTGCCGCTGTTTTTGCCCTCGGCCTCGCCACCAGCTTCGATGCGGAAGCCGGACGCCGCCTCGGCGGCGGCAAGAGCTTCGGCATGAGCCGTGATTCCGCTCCCATGAAGCAGGCCCCCACCGCCGCGCCCGCCAGCCCGGCATCCGCCGCTGCTCCGGCCAACGCCGCCACACGCCAGCCCGGCGCTGCCGCCCCGGCGCCCCAGCCCTCCGGCATGAGCCGCTGGATGGGCCCCATCGCTGGCCTCGCCGCCGGTCTTGGCATTGCCGCCCTGCTCTCCCACTTCGGCATGGGCGAAGGCATGGCCAACATCCTCATGATCGCCCTGCTGGCCTTTGCCGCCATCTTCGTCATCCGCCTGATCTTCCGCAAGAAGCAGCCGGAAGGCCAGATGCAGTACGCCGGCGCCGGTGCTCCTTATAACGAGCCGGCCCGCTTTGAGCCGCTGGCCGGTGGTGCTGCCGCAAGTGGTGCCAGTGCTGCCAGTGCCGCTGCCGCCAATGTTCCCGCTGATTTCGACAGCGCCGGCTTCCTGCGTCAGGCCAAGCTCAACTTCAACCGCCTCCAGGCCGCCAACGACAAGGGCGACATGGACGACATCAAGGCCTTCACCACCCCCGAGATGTTCGCCGAGATCAAGATGCAATACGACGAACGCGGCCGCGCTGCCCAGCAGACCGATGTGGTGCAACTCAACGCCGACCTGATCGAAGTCATCACCGAAGGCAACCGCCACATCGCCAGTGTGCGTTTCTTCGGCCAACTGCGCGAAAACGAGAACGAAGCCCCCCAGGACTTCAACGAAGCCTGGCATCTGGTGAAGGCCGTGGATGGCTCCACCGGCTGGCTGGTGGCCGGGATTCAGCAGTTCTGATGTTGCCCATGGTCTCGGCGCCCTTTATTGCCGCCTTGAACCATGTCCTCGCCCAGTCCGCCTGGGCGAGGACCAAGCTGCTTCCTTTCGCCGGCCGTCAGGCGCGGCTGCAACTCCCCATTGGCCCAATCGACTTCACCATTGCCGATAACGGTTATGTACAAGCCACCGAGCTTGAAGAGTCAGTGGCTGACGTCACCATCACCCTGCCTCTCGAAACTCCCTTCCTCGCCCTCCAGGGCAAGGAAAAGGTGTTTGCCGCCGCCCGCATCGAAGGCAGCGCCGACTTCGCCGAGGCCCTCGGCTTCGTGCTGCGCAATCTCTCCTGGGACGCCGAAGCCGACCTGGCCCGGGTGGTCGGTGACATCGCCGCCCACCGTCTGATGGGTGGCTTGAATGCCTTCGTCGGCTGGCAAAAGCAGGCCGCCCAGCGCCTGGCCGAGAACGTCGCCGAATACGCCAGCGAAGAACAGACCCTGCTCCTCGGCGGCCGCGAAATGCAGGGCTTCAAAGACCGTCTCGCGGCCCTCGCAACCAGCCTTGCCACTCTGGAACAACGCCTACAGAAATTATCCGCACGTTCATAAGCAATCAAGGGAGGAGACCCACGATGCACACCACCACGCAAAAAATCGGCATGGCCCTGGCGCTTGCCCTAGTTATTCCCGCCGCCCTGGCCAATGATGCCCTGCTTGATGAGGCCCGCAAGACCGCCATGTCGGTGCCACCCAAGCTGATCGGCGTATTGCAGAAAGAAATCGACAAGGGTGGTCCGGAGGGCGCCATCACCGTCTGCCGCGAAATGGCGCCGAAGATGGCCAAGGCGGCTTCGGAAGAAAGCGGCTGGCAGATCCGCCGCGTCAGCCTCAAGAATCGCAATCCCAAGGCCGCACCCGACGCCTGGGAAAAGGCCGCCCTCGAAGACTTCGACAAGCGCGCCGCCGCCGGCGAAAACCCGGCCCACCTGGAAAAGGGCGAAGTGGTGGAAGAAGGCGGCAAGAAGACCTACCGCTACGTCAAAGCGCTGCCGGTGCAAACCCTGTGCCTCAACTGCCACGGCCCCGCCGACACTGTTACCGAAGCGGTCAAGGCCAAGCTGGCCGAGCTTTACCCCGAGGACAAGGCCACCGGCTATAGCGCTGGCCAAATTCGCGGCGCCATGACACTGAAAAAGCCGCTCTAGGCGCACAGTCCGCACAAGGAAAAGCCGGCAGCGGATGCCGGCTTTTCTGCTTTTTGGCGGGTGCTATGGCGCTGCTTCAGCCACTACGCCATGGCGCTGCCGTGCTTCTCGCGCACCATGTCGTCGAGGGTGTGGATGACGCCGTCGCTGCCGGTTTCGACCTTTCCGAAGGAGGCGAACAGCTTTTCCTGCACACCGTAATCGGTCTCCCAGCCCTGGCCCATGAATTCGAGGGCGCGGTGCATGTTCTGGTGCACCTCCCGGTGCGGGTCGGCAATGCGCTTGAAGCTGCTGAGGCGGCCGAAGACCTCCAAGGTGCTTTCGCTCGCCAGCCACTTGCCGAGGCGGCAGCCGGTTTCGCTGACCTTGATCGCCGTGGCGTTGTCGGACTCGATGCCACGGTTGATGGCCATGTAGCCGTTCTGCTTGTAGATGAAGTGGTCGATCTTCGCCAGGGAGGCGAAGCTGACGTCGTGCACCAGGCGAATCTGCTCCAGGGCCACCGAGGAGGAGGACGCCACGGCGCCGAAGCGGCTGTCGAAGTCGCCGATGGTGTGCCGCGACTCGGCGGCGATGCCGCTCATTTCCTCGGAGTTGGTGAGCATGATTTCGGCATCGACGCGCAGGGTGTCCATGATGCGGGAAATCGAGGACGACGCATCCTTCGAGCTTTCCGCCAGCTTGCGCACCTCGTCGGCCACCACGGCGAAGCCCCGGCCTTGTTCGCCGGCCCGGGCCGCCTCGATGGCAGCGTTGAGGGCGAGCAGATTGGTCTGGTCGGCAATCGAGGCAATCAGGCTGACGGAACGGGCGATTTCCTCCCGATGACTGTTGAACTCGGCGATGGCGGCGGAGGTTTCCTCGATCTTCTGCACCAGCCGGTTCATCGCCCCCACCACCTCGGCAATGGTGGCGCTGCTCTCGTTGGCGGCCGTGGCGTTGTTGTTGGACAACTCCGCCAGCTTGTCGGTGGCGGCGACGATGCCGAGCATGTCCTGCTGGCTGGTGCGCATGTTCTTGAGCAGATTCTCGGCGTTGAGCTGACCCAGGCGCGAGAGCAGGTTGTTGCGCATTTCCTGGTGGTAATTCGCCATCAGGGTTTCCAGCGAACGGTTGCCCTGTTCCACCGCCTCGCGGAACACGCCACGCAGGTTGCCGGTGTTCATCTGGCGATGAAAGTTGTTTTCGCTGGCGGCGGAAAGGGCTTCCCGCTGCTCGCGGAAGCAGGTTTCCATCTGGTCCAGCATCGCATTCACATTGCGGCAGACCACGCCGAGTTCGTCTTCGCGCCCGGTGTCGGGAATCCGCGCCCCGATCACCCCTTGGGCGATTTCCCCGGCCGCACGGGTGATGTGCTCCAGCGGCGTCAGCGCCACCTTCAGCTTGCGCAGGTAGAGCAGACCGCTGGCGATGCCAAATCCCACCAACAGTAGCAACCAGACCCAGTCCATCGGCTGCCAGCCGTGGGTGCCGATGCCGATGATGCCAGCGATCAGCAGCAGGGTATTGAGGAAAACGACTTCGATAACCGCGCTGGAAATAAAGGAAGAGCGAGACATGGGGGTATCCGATCGGGGGAGGGTGCCGTGTCAGCAATGTGACACACGAGTGTTGCGCTATTAAGGGAGAGCAACAATCAATCCACCCCCCTTTATCGCGGCTCTTCAGTCATCTGTGAGGTCTACCCGGCCAACCAGCGAATTGGAACGTTTTTTTGCCGTTCGGGGCTAGAGTGACCTATTCACCTTTGATATAAGATCGAAAAAATTGCTCCGATGGAGGCGTTAGATGGCTGTTGCTGCGAAATCAATCAAACCTCAGGAGGTATCCAAGAGTAAAGTGGCTCCGGCAAAGTCTGTTGATTCGACTTTCGAGGCAACAGCCAGCCTGACTCCGGAACTTGTCGTAGCTTTATGCGGTCCGATTGGTTCTCCGCTGCATGAGACTGCGGCCCAGATCAAAAATGCATTAAGTGAATTCGGGTATCTGACCGAGCAAATCCGCTTGAGCGATCTCATTCGTATCAACACTGACTTTGTCGACATCCAGGTTGATAAGACCAGTCGATATACTGAGATCGACACCCTAATCAAGGCCGGAGATGAATTACGGCGGAAGCTAGGTAATGATGTACTGGCCAAGATGGCGATTGCCAAAATCGGCGCTGATCGCATGAAATCGTATGGTGAATTCAGTGATCGCGCCAATGAGGGAGAGAAAGAACCGGACAAACAAATCAGGGGTCATCGAATCTGCCATGTTATTGATTCAGTCAAAAATAGCGATGAGTTGAAATTGCTGCGACTTATCTATGGGGAGGCGTTGTTTGCGATTGGTGTTTTTTCCCCTTTAGAGATTCGGCATAAGAACCTTGAGCGTCCAGGGGCTCTGTCATCTGACGATGTTAATAAGCTGATAGATACCGACTCGGGTGAAGAATTCAGTCACGGACAGTCCGTTCGGGACACGTTTCCACAGTGTGATTTTTTCTTGCGGGTCGATGAACCAATCACTGGCCCGACCGAGAACAAGGCAATAGGACAGTTGGTTGGGAAATTACGGCAGTTCTTCAATCTGATCTTCCGAACAGCAGTTGTCTCACCCACGCCTGAAGAAAACGCTATGTATGCGGCAGCATCTGCTTCCCGAAATTCAGCTTGCCTGTCCCGGCAAGTGGGTGCTGCTGTAACGTCTAAGGTTGGGGAGCTCCTTGCTACGGGCTGGAATGATGTGCCGAGCAGTGGTGGCGGCCTTTATGGCAAACCGCCGCTGATACAGCTTTTGGAGGGAGAACGAGGTGATGAGCGTTGTTATGCCTTGTCCGGAGCCAAATGTCACAACGACACAGAAAAGCGAACTATTGCGGACAAGATTGTCGAAACATTAGTTAAGGAATCTGTACTGTCAGCCGAAAATCAAGAAGTAGCCGTGCAGACAATCATGAAGGATTCGAGGGTTAAGGATCTTATCGAGTTCTCGCGAGCCGTTCATGCAGAGATGCATGCGATCTTGGGAGCTTCTCGGGTAGCTGGGGATCGAGTGATCGGTGGCAAAGTGTTTGTGACAACGTATCCCTGCCATTCTTGTGCCCGTCACCTTGTGGCCGCTGGAATTTCTGAGATTTATTACATTGAGCCATATCGTAAGAGTCTTGCTACGCGGCTCCATGCCGACGCCCAAACCGAAGCAATCGACGGTATTGGGGTCAAGTTGATGCAGTTTGATGGAGTAGCACCGAGACGATTTATTGACCTTTTCGATTCGGGCTCTCGGAAATCTAAGGCCGGAGTGCTAGACTTGAAAAGGAGGGATGAGGCATCACCCTCAACGCATGTCAGTCTCCGTGCCATCCCAAGATTAGAAGAGGTCGTTGTGGCTGAAATTTCGAGCACTCAACTTCGACTTCCTGAATTGACAACGGTAGGGGGAACAAATGACCAAGACACGCCCACGGCAGCTTGAACTACCGGTAATGGTTGATGTGAATGGGAAGACGGCTCCCGGCCTGGCCGGTGGAAGTGTCTCGAGTGGCGAAATCGGTACCGGTAATTTTTCGGCAGGGTTTCACAAACCAGCATCCACCGATGATCAGTCCATTTACAAGTCAATCAGCGATAATTATTTTGTTGGATCTACTGCGAAACAAGCTTAGTCTTTTTGGTGGTACCGCAACGACCCCCGCTTAGAATTGTCCAGGCGTTTATGGTGTCTAGCTAGAGTGCCCAGTGGTTCAATAATGAGGCGGGATCGAACGGGCTGAAGGCTAATAAGCACCGACAGGACTCAGGACAGCTGCCCAACCTATGCCGGAGAATGATCCTTCAGCCAGTCGCGCAGCGCCGCGTTCATGCGCGTTTGCCAGCCGGGGCCGGCGGCGCGGAAGGCGGCCAGCACGTCGTGATCGAAGCGGATCGCGACCTGCTCCTTGTTGCCGCTGCCGGCCGGACGGCCGCGCTGCTTGCGGTAGGACTCCACCCCGGCGCGCAATTCCTCCTCGCTGGCGGGGCGCTCGCTCTCGTCCTTGCCATCCCAGACGTAATCCTTCTGTGGCGGAATGGCGCGCACCGCCGCGAGAACTTGCTTACGGTTCATCGCATTCGTTTTCGAGCCAGGCATCGTACACCTCACGTTCTTTTTCACTTGCCGGACGGAAGCTGATGATGCGCGTTGCGCCGTCGCGCTCGGTGTGTATCACCGTCAGCACCGCCAGAAAACCCAGCGCATAGGAAATCGACTGTATCCGTGCCTCACCCTGGCGCATCACCGGAATATCCAGGCAGTAGCGGGAGTGGAGCACTTCGCCGGCAGCGGCGAAGTCGAGGCCGTGCTTGGCGAGATTCTCGCGTCGCGTGGCTTCGTCCCAGATCACGCGCATTTCCATGGGAATAACTGTAGATGCGTTAATTCCCGAGGTCAATGAATTTTTGTAGATGCGCTTAAGGATAGTCGCAAGCCGTATCCAGCGGCAATCTCATGCATCCCATGCCCAGAGGCCGCATGAAACGGCGCTCCCAGCCATGCCAAGCCTGCAAGCGCCTATCGACGCGGTGTGCAGCCGCATCGCTCACCCGCCTCTATTCCGGCTGGCAAATCTCGCCGCGGGCGGCGCCGATGATGGTGCGCCCGGTGAGGGCAGCGAGGACCAGGCTCAGCACCGTCAGCAGCAGCAGGCTGAGGCCCTCGAAGAAGGGGCCACCGAGCTTTTCGCGCATGACGAAGGTGGCGATGGTGATGGCGGCCAGCGGAAACGAGTAGGCCCAGGCGGAGAGGAAGAAGGGGGTACGGAAGAAGCGCAAGGCGTTGCTGGCCAGCAGCAGGGTGAGGAAGAGGCCAGCGTAATAGAGGATGCGGGCGAAGGCATCGACGCCGCCGGTGAGCTTCACATAGGCGATGAAGGCGACGGCGGGCGGGGCGATGAGGATGAACAGGGTGGGCGTGAGCCGCGCCGGCAAGGGTTCGTGGAAGAACAGGCGGTAGAGCACGATGGTTTGCAGCACACCCCAGAAGACGATGCCGATGCTGAAGAAGAACCAGGAGATTTCCACCGGAGCCAGGCTGACGCCGGCTACCGGCACCACCACGTTGCCGACCACGGGGATGAACCAGGCCGGGTTGGCGTGCTTGATCTCGTAATGGGTGTGGTGAATCCAGCCGCTCATGACATAGACCGTGAAGCCCAGGTGGAGGGCGGCGCCGAGGCTCCAGACCCAGGTGGCGAAGGCCGGATTGGCTTCGACGAACAGCGCCGCCAGCAGCAGCAGGGAGATGGAAATGGTGGGAAAGAAGTTGAGCCGGATCGGATGGCCGAGTTCGTGGCGCACGGCGCCGGGGTGAAGCGTCATCTTGGTGAGGTAGATGGCGAGAACGACAATAAACAGCGCCAGCCCCCACCATTGCAGCACATCACCCACCACGGCCGGCAGGCCGGCGACGGCATGGGCCTTCTTCCAGGCGATGGCGAGGGCGCTGGTGCCCATGACGGTGGCGAAGAAGGAGACCGGAAAGTGCTCCAGGCGGCCGTGGGGCTGTGGGGCGGATGAACTCATGTGGACTCCTGGGGATTCGGGTGGGAATTAACGGGTGAAGGCGGCAAACGGCGACGCCGGGCGATTGACGCCGGCAGCCAGGGTAACAAAGGATTCGCGGCTGCGGCCGACGAAGCGCGGGTTCAGGGTACGCTCTTCGGCGATGGTGGAGACGGTGCGACCGCTGGTGTCGTGGCCGGGGAAGACGAGAATCTCGTCGGGCAGGGCGAACAGACGCCGCACCACGCTGTCGTAGAGCTGGCCGGCTTCGGAACCGGGCAGGTCGAGGCGGCCGCAATTGCCGATCAGCAAGGTGTCGCCGGTGAACACCCGGTCGCGCCACAGACAGGTGACGCCGCAGGGGGTGTGGCCGGGAGTGGCGATGATCTGTAGCGGCTGGCTGCCGAGATAAATGATTTCGCCGTCGCCGAGTTCCTTGGTGGCCCAGGCGCAACGCCCGCCTTGACTGCCCGTGGCGCCGCAGCCGACCCGCACCGGGCAGCCGGTAAGTTCGGCCAGACGCCGGGCGCCGGGAGCGCGGCCGCCGCAGCCGTGGGTGGCAATGATCTGGCTCAGGGAGAGACGCATGTCGCAGAGCAGGGCCAGGATGAGTTCGGATTGCTCGGCCACGGGGTCGATGACCACCGCTTCGCGGGAGGAACTGTCGCCGAGCAGATAACTGAATGCGCCGCTGGGGGCGTGGTGGAGTTGGCGGAAGATCATGGTACCGTTGCAGTGCAAAATTCGCGCCGCCCGTTTTGCTGGTCATAATTATCAATGAGTTAGCGCCATCCAATGGCTTGCAACCCGGATTCACTTGCCATAGACCTGCCGCTGATGTCACACTGAGTGACACCTCTGACATTGCCCGCGCCATGACTGCCCATCCCCTGCCGGAACTGGTTTCCTTCCTCGACACCCTGCCGGAACCGCACATTCTTTGCGACACCCAGTACCGCATCGTCGCCGCCAACAGCGCCTACCGGCGCACCTTCGGCGAGGGCCATGGCTTCATCGGCCGCACCTGTTTCGACGTTTCCCACCACTTCACGGTGCCCTGCGACCAGGCCGGGGAAACCTGCCCGCTCAAGGCCAGCCTGAGTTCGAACCAGCGCGAGCGCGTCACCCACCTGCACCACACGCCCCAGGGCGAGGTGTATGTAAACATCGAACTCTCGCCGGTGCGCAACAGCGGCGACGAAATCGCCTACTTCATCGAGAAGATGGAGCCGCTGCGGGTAGCGCGCGGTCTTTCCAACGCCCAGGGCCTGGTGGGCCGGGCGCCGGCGTTCCAGCGCATGCTCGACATGGTGGCGCGGGTGGCGCCCTCCGACGCCACGGTGATGCTGCAAGGCGAATCAGGCACCGGCAAGGAACTCGTCGCCCGCGCCATCCACGACGCCAGCCGCCGCGCCGACGCGCCCTTCGTCGCCGTGGACTGTTCCGGCCTGCCGGAAACCCTGTTCGAGAGCGAGCTGTTCGGCCACGAGAAAGGCGCCTTCACCGGCGCCAGCAACCGCCGCACCGGCCTGGTCGAAGCCGCCAGCGGCGGCACCCTGTTTCTCGACGAGGTGGGCGACATTCCCCTCACCATGCAGGTCAAGCTGCTGCGCCTGCTGGAAACCGGCACCTACCGCCGCGTCGGCAGTTCCGAATGGGCCAAGGCCGACATCCGCCTGCTCTCCGCCACCCACCGCAACCTGCGCACCATGGTCGATGAGGGCCGCTTCCGCCAGGATCTGTTCTACCGCCTCAACACCTTCCCGATCCGCCTGCCGGCCCTGCGCGAGCGGACCGAAGACATTCCGCTGCTGGTGGATTCCCTGCTCGCCCGCGTCGCGCCGGGGCGCAAGCTGCACCTGACGATGGACGCCATGCAACGGCTGCAACGCTACGCCTTCCCCGGCAACATCCGCGAACTGCGCAACGTGCTGGAACGGGCCAGCCTGCTCTGCGACGGCGACCTGATCCAGGCCGCCCACCTGGCGGAGGAAGTCAGCCAGATGCCGGTTTCCCTGCCCGGCGAGGCAGGCCACGACCCGGCCGCCAACACCCTGGAACGCCTGCAACTGGACGCCCTGCGCCAGCGCCTCGCCCACTTCCACGGCAACCGCAAGGCCCTGGCGGACGAACTCGGCATCAGCGAACGCACCCTCTACCGCAAGCTGAAACAACTTGGCAGTGACTGACGAAATAGGCATTCTGGCCGCCATTTCTGACGCCTTTATTTCCTGATTCAAACATTAGCACCTCTGAATATTACATAGAATCATAGGATTACAGCACAAGACAAGACGCAGGCACGATTCTTGGATTCATCCGGCCTTTCGCCATATAGAGCGGATTGCACTCCTGGAGGAGATGATGAATACCCTGCTGAAATTGATCGCCAGCTTCGTGCTCGGCACCCTGGTCGTGATTGCCGGCATCTGGAACTTCGGCGGCAGCCTCGCCTTCTCCGAGGTGGAAAGCCCCTTCGGCGTCGAAGAAACCGTGGCGCGCATCCAGCAGAACATCCAGAACGCCGGCAACGGCTGGAGCCTCTCGGGCCTGCGCAACGCCGCCAAGCCGATCGAGAACGAGGGCGGCAATGCCCTGCCGGTGCTGATGATCGAAGCCTGCACCACCAAATACTCCGGGCCGATCCTGAAGAACGACGCCACCCGCTTCCTCTCCATCCTGATGCCCTGCAAGATATCGGTGTACAAGAAGACTGACGGCAAGGTGTACATCGGCCTCATGAACGCGCGCCTGATCGGCCGCCTGTTCGGCAGCGAAGTGGGCGCCCTGATGGAACATGTGGCCGCCGACCAGGCCAAGTTCATCACCTTCGATCCCTCCAAGCCGGCCCCGGCGATGATTACCGCACCAGCCGGTGGCAGCGGCACAGGCGGCGCCGCTGGCGGCGCGGCCGGCGGTTGCTGAGGAGCGCACCATGAACCTGCGCACCCTCCGCCTCGCCCTGGCGTTTGGCGCCGCTTTGGTGGCCTCTGCCACCTCGGCCGGGGCCTTCGCCAACCCGGCACCGAAAGCCTCCGCTCCGGCGCCGGCCCTGGCCACGCCGGCCCCCGCCGCCGCCACCCCGGCGCCCCTCGATGCCGCCGCCGAAGCCGCCAAACTGGCGCGCTCCACCGCCGACCACAGCAAGTTCAAGGAACTGCAAAAGAGCTTCAAGAGCGGCCCGGAAGTCACCGAAGCCTGTCTTTCCTGTCACACCGAAGCCGCCAAGCAGGTGCAGCACACCAAGCACTGGACCTGGAAGACCAAGGACAGCATCAGCGGCAAGACCGTCGGCAAGCGCGCCGTCATCAACAACTTCTGCACCAGCACCATCTCCAACGAGAAGGACTGCATGGCCTGCCACGCCGGCTACGGCTGGAAGGACGACAGCTACGACTTCAGCAAGCAGGAGAACGTGGACTGCCTGATCTGCCACGACAGCACCGGCACCTACCGCAAGCTGCCGGGTTACGCCGGCCATCCGGTGTATGAGCGCACCGAGTTCCCCAAGGATTCCGGCAAGTTCGTCGAGGCCGTCGACCTCACCAAGGTGGCTCAGAGTATTGCCATGCCGAGCCGCGCCAACTGCGGCTCCTGCCACTTCTACGGCGCCGGCGGCGATGGCACCAAGCACGGCGACCTCGACAGCGCCTTGAAGAATCCGGGCAAGTACCTGGACGTGCACATGGACGCCAAGGGCCTCAACTTCACCTGTGTCACCTGCCACGCCACCCAGGGCCATGAAGTCTCCGGCAGCCGCTACCAGATGGCGGCGGCAGAAAAAGGCCCGGCCCATATTCGCGGCAAGGTGGACAAGGCGCCGGCCGCCTGTCAGTCCTGCCACAGCGACCGCCCCCACAACGCCCGTCACGCCCTGCTCAACGACCACACCGCCAAGCTCGCCTGCCAGACCTGCCATATTCCGCACTACGCCCGCGACGGCGTCGGCACCGAAATGGCCTGGGACTGGTCCACCGCCACCACCATGGGGCCGGACGGCAAGCCCGTGGTCCGCAAGGACAGCGCCGGCCGCCGCGCCTTCGACTCGAAGAAGGGCAATTTCGCCTGGGATTCCTACGTCAAGCCCGAGTACCGCTGGTTCAACGGCCACTTCGACTACAAGGTGGTGGGCGACAAGATCGACCCCAGCCGCACCGTCGCCATCAACGAGCCCGGCGGCAAGGCCGGCGACCCGGATTCGCGCATCTGGCCGATGAAGGTCCATCGCGGCAAGCAGGCCTACGACACGGTGAACAACACCCTGCTGGTGGTGCATACCGCCGGCGAGGACGACACCGCCCTGTGGCACAACTTCGACTGGCAGAAGGCCATCGTCGCCGGCACCCAGGCCGCCAAGCTGCCCTACAGCGGCCAGTACGGCTTCGTCAGCACCGAGATGAGCTGGCCCATCACCCACATGGTGGCCCCCGAGCATGACGCCGTGCGCTGCCAGGAATGCCACAGGTCAGGCGGGCGCCTCGAAGGCATCGAAGGCATCTACCTGCCGGGCCGCGACCGTAACCAGCTCCTCGACTTCATCGGCTGGAGCATCGTCCTCCTCGCCGCCGGCGGCAGCCTGATTCACGGCCTGATCCGCGTCGTCACCGCATCGCGTAAAGGAAAGCACTCATGAGCGCCGAACGCATCTATATCTACAAGCGCTTCGAGCGCTTCTGGCACTGGTCCCAGGCCTTCCTCATCATCGGCATGATGATTACCGGCTTCGAGGTCCATGGCACCTACAGCCTGCTCGGCTTTGGCAAGGCGGTCAGCCTGCATACCCTGATCGCCTGGACCCTGCTCACCCTCTGGGCCTTCACCATCGTCTGGCAGTTCACCACCGGCGAATGGCGCCAGTACCTGCCGGGGCTGCGCAACGTGGACGCGATGATCCGCTACTACGCCTGGGGCATCTTCAAGGACGCCCCCCACCCCTTCCACAAGACCGCCCTGCAAAAGCACAACCCGCTGCAACGCCTGGCCTACCTGGGCTTCCTGGCGGTGATGTCGCCGATCATCTGGGGCACCGGTCTGCTCTATCTGTTCTACGGCCAGTGGGGCGCCCTCGGCCTCAACGCCTATCTGACCCTGGAATGGGTGGCCTTCTTCCACACCGTCGGCGCCTTCATGATTACCGGCTTCTTCTTCGTTCATGTGTACATGACCACCACCGGCCACACCCCCTTCGCCCACATCAAGGCAATGATTACCGGTTGGGAAGAAGCGTAAGCGCGAGACCATGAAACTCCCGGCGCTGCTGCTCGGCCTGTTGCTGGCCTCCGGCGCCGGCGCGGCGGAACCCGGGTTGCCGCCGCAGCTTGATGCCCGCGGCCTCGCCGCCTACCAGGACTACCAGCGCGCCGACGGCCATCGCGCCTTCGTCATCGCCCCCGGCGGCGCCTGGGCCTGGCGCGGCGACGAGGACTCGGCCGAACGCGCCCTCGACGCCGCCCTCGACGACTGCCGCCGGACCACGCCCCAGCGTTGCGTACCGTACTCGGTAGATGGCAAGCCGGTGTTCGATGCCGCCCGCTGGCCCACCCTCTGGGGTCCCTACCTGGAGCGCAAGGCCGCCGAGAAAGCCGCCATCGGCATCCGCCCCGGCCAGCGCTTTCCCGATCTCGCCATCGCCACCCCGGCGGGCAAGCCGATGCGGATTTCGGACCTGCGCGGTGGGGTGGCGATGCTGCACTTCTGGGGTAGCTGGTGCCCGCCCTGCCGGCGCGAGCTGCCGGAGTTGCAGCAGTTCAGCCGCCAACTCGGTGGGAAAGAGAATGTCCGCCTGGTGCTGCTTCAGGCGCGGGAACCTATCGCCGACTCGCGGCGCTGGACCGCCAGCCAGAAGCTCGATCTGCCCCTCCACGATTCCGCCCCCCGGGGCGAAGACTTCACTCTCGCCAGCGGCCAGCCCATCCACGACCGGGCCATCGCCCGCGCCTTCCCCACCACCTACGTGATCGACCGCCACGGCATCGTCGTCTTCGCCCACACCGGCCCCCTCAGCGGCTGGGCCGACACCCTGCCCTTCCTGCGCGATGCGGCGGCGAAGTCAGGACGCTAACAGACGGGCGGAGTCTGAACTGACAGGGGCGGCATACCCATTGCTGATGTAGCCGCCATGTCGCCTGAAACGGGAATATCATGGGCCAGGTGACACAGTGCGAAGCGCGCCGGAGTCGAGCCAATCGAGCCAATAATTAGGCATCCGGGCGCTGCGCCACAACAGGAAGGCAAATGGCAAATGTTCGCTGAGGACACGGTGGGTTCCCCGCATTCGGCAAGTTCCTCGGCCGCCTTCGTGCGCTGGATGGTGGTCAGTGTTGCGTTGCTGAACGTGTTTGTTTTCGGCCTGGTGGCGTTCTCCCTGACCCAGAGCTTTGGCGAGTATGAGGAGCGCGCTGAAGTCACGGCGCTGAACCTGTCCCAGATGCTGGCCCACGACATCGGCCGGGAATTTGAAAAAATTGATGTCATGCTGCTCGCCGCCGCCGACGAAATCGAGCGCCAGGAGGCCCAGGGCGGCATCGACGCAGCGGCGCTAAACGCCTTTCTGCTGCGACTACAGGGGCGAGTACCTGAGATTCTCAGCATACGCGTGACCAATGCGGAGGGTGTTGTCACCCATGGCCGCGGTGTGGATACCCGCCACCGGCAGAACAATTCGGATCGTGAATACTTCATCCGCCAACGCGACAACCCCAACGCCGGGCTGGTGATCGCCAAACCCCTGTTCGCGCGCATTGACAAGCAATGGGTGCTCGTCATCTCGCGTTCCTACCGGCGGGCGGACGGTTCATTCGGCGGCGTGGTCTATGTCAATGTGGCGCAGGATCATCTGGCGCAGGTCTTTTCCGCCATTGACGTCGGCCATCGCGGTTCGGTTTCCCTGCGCGACGCGGAACTGAGGATTTTTTCGCGTTATCCGGTGCCGAAGGACATCGACAAAGTCATCGGCCAGAAGCTCGACGTCCCCGAATTGCAGGCGCTGATTCAGTCCGGGCGAGACGCCGGAACCTATATTTCCTCTCACACCGTCGATGGCGTCGAGCGGAAATTCGCCGTGCACAAGCTTTCCAACCATCCCCTCTATGCCGTGGTTGGTCGCGCCACCGAGGACTACATGGTCCAGTGGCGCGCCCTGGCCGCCAAGACCCTGCTGCTGGCGGCACTGTTCTGTCTGACGACGCTGATCTCTGCGTGGCTGATTTTCCGCAACTGGCAGCGCCAACGGCTTGCCACCCTGGAACTGGCGCGGGAGGAGGAAAAATTCCACACCGTAGCCGACTTCACCTACGACTGGGAATATTGGGAAGGACCGAAGCATGAGATGCTTTTCATGTCGCCCTCCTGCGAACGGGTGACGGGCTATTCGCGCGACGAATTCCTTGCCGACCCCGGCCTGCTGTATCGCATCATCCATCCCGATGACCGCCACCTGATGGCGGCCCACCAGCAGGATGCCGCTCACGCCCATGAAACGGCGCTGGATTTCCGCATCGTCCGCCGCGATGGCGAGATTCGCTGGATCGCCCATGGCTGCCAGGCGGTGTTCGGCCGCGACGGCAAGTTCATGGGGCGGCGCACCAGCAACCGCGACATCAGCGAACGCAAAGCAGCCGAGGAATCCCTGCGCGCCACCGCTGATCGCCTCAACGAGGCCCAGCGCCTTGTCCATCTTGGTAGCTGGACCCTCGACCTGACCAGCGGCAAGCTGGAATGGAGCGATGAAATCTTTAGTTTGTTCGAGATCGACCCGAACCAGTTTGCGGCGACCTATGAAGCCTTCCTGAACGCCATTCACCCCGACGACCGGGACGCGGTGAACCAGGCCTACACCGAGTCGCTGGCAAGCCGCACACCCTACGAGATCACCCATCGCCTGCTGATGGCCGACGGACGGATCAAATGGGTGCACGAGCGCTGCACGTCGGAGTTTGACGCGGCCGGCAAGCCACTGCGCTCCTCGGGTACCGTACAAGACGTCTCGGAACAAAAACAGGCCGAGATGCAACTCGACCGTTACCGCCTCCACCTGGAAGAACTGGTGGAGGAACGCACCCGCCAGCTTGCCGAAGCCAAGGAAGCCGCCGAAGCGGCAAATCGCGCCAAGAGCATCTTCCTTTCCAACATGAGCCACGAGTTGCGCACACCGCTCAACGCCGTTCTCGGCTTTACCCAGATCATGGAACGGGACGCCAACATCGGCGACACCCACCGACGCGAGCTGGCGACCATCGGCCGCTCCGGACGCCACCTGCTCTCCCTCATCAACGATGTGCTCGAAATCTCCCGCATCGAGGCCGGTCGCACCACGGTGCAGAACGACGCCTTTGATCTGGACGGCACCCTCACCGCCGTCGAGGAGATGATCCGCGTTCGCGCCGAGAGCAAGGGCCTGGCCCTGAGCGTCGAGCGCCAGGGCGACCTGCCGCCCTATGTGCTGGGCGACGCCCACCACCTGCGCCAGGTGCTGATTAACCTGCTCGGCAACGCCGTGAAGTTCACCGATCACGGCCAGGTCAGTCTGCGTGTCGCCGCCGACGGCGAACGCACTCTGTTCGAGGTGGCCGACACCGGCCCCGGCATCGCGCCGGCGGATCGCGAGCGCATCTTCCAGGCCTTCTTTCAGACCGAAACCGGCATCGCCAAGGGCGAGGGCACCGGCCTCGGCCTCACCATCAGCCGCGAGTTCGTTCGTCTCATGGGCGGCGAACTCAGTGTCGACAGCGAGCTGGGCCAGGGCAGCCGGTTCCGCTTCACCATCCCGCTGCCGCCAACCGCCGCCCCGGCCGGCGTCGCCCAACAGGGAACCATCCTCGGCCTGGCGCCGGGGCAGTCCGCGCCGCGCATTCTGGTGGCGGAAGACCGGCCAGACAACCAACAGGTCATTACCGAACTGCTCAACCAGACCGGTTTCCAGGTGCGCATCGCCGCCGATGGCCGCCAGGCCCTCGACCTGTTCCAGGCCTGGCATCCCCATCTGGTGCTGATGGACATGCGCATGCCGGTCATGGACGGCTACGAAGCCACCCGCGCCATTCGCGCCCTGCCCGAGGGCAAAACCATCCCTATCGTTGCCCTAACGGCGTCCGCCTTCGAGGAAGAGCGCAGCCAAATTCTGGCCATGGGCTGCAATGAAATGGTGCGCAAGCCGATCGAACAGGATCAGTTGTTCGGCATCATGGGCCGGCTGCTGGAGTTGCGTTACGTCTATGGAGAAATGGCGCCGGTGGCCACGCCGTCTCTGCACGACCTGTGTACGCTGCCCGCCGACCTATGTGCCGAATTAGCCAAGGCCGCCGCGATTCTCGACAAGGACGCCGCCCTCGCCATCGTCGATCGGCTACGCGCCGACCATCCCGACGAGGCCCGCGCCCTCGCCGACCTGATTAACGCCTATCGCTTCGACCGGGTGCAGGAGTTGTGCGCACACGGCTGATGGGGCACAGCGTTAACGTGAAACAGAAGAAATGAGCGCTGGGTGATATATCGAGCGCAGCGAGCAAACCAATAGCCTCCCCCGCGAGGGGCAGCGGAGTCGTTGGCGGCTTTGCCGCCTTACGAATCCGGCGTCCCCTTTACGGGGAAAGGATGGGAGGGGGCGGGTCTTTATGCCGCCTTTCGCGTGTTACATCTTCGCGTGTTACATCATCAGACGGTGGCTATCGCCGCCATGAGCGCTACCCGTGCATCTGGTTCAGCTGCCGGGCGATGATGTCGTGATTGAGCCAGAGCACCGGCCCGGCGGGGTTGGAGGCTTCGTGGAACATCAGCGGTCCGGTGGCTTCCAGCACCAGAGAACTCAGGTGGTCGGTGATGAGGGCCTTGCGGTCCTTGTGCATCTGCACGATATCGTCGGAAGCACCGATCATCAGGTCCGCCAGTTGCGGGCTGTTGGGCATCGGCCAGGCGGCGAAATTGCGGAAGCCGGTCATCACCTCGCTGGTGTTGAACTCCTCGATCTTCTGCAACAAGCCTTCCAGGGAAAACTCCTCTTGCAGCAAGTCGCGGCAGGCCTGCCACTGGGCTTCGGCCCAGGCGCCGGCGTTCTCTTTCTTCAAAGCCCGCAGCAGGGAGAGCAGGGGCAGTTCGACGCCGACAAAAATATCCGATGAGTTGGTGCGGATTTCCGGGCAGTTGAACACCGTCGCCTTGACGCCCTGCTCCCAGGCCGCCATCGCCACCCGCTCCAGACGCATCTTGGCGTAACCCTGGGTGTAATTGGTGTAGGTCTGCCAGGTGTACTCGCCGTTGATGAGGATTTCGGTGCCGTGGTAACCGTAGGCGGTATAGCGCACCTGGCCGCCGCTGGCTTCAATCCGGGCGCGGATCGCGGCGCTGCCGTCGATCAGGTGCTGGAAGGTGTTCGCCGTCACCTCGTCGAAGTTTTGCAGAATCAGCTTGCCCAGATCGCTGTCCAGCAGTACCTGGGACGACATGAAGCGGTCGCCACGCCCCTTGTAGATGCGGTTGGCGATGGCGAGGAACACCTTGGCCTTGGGAATGCCCCCGGCCATCGTATGGGCGAAGAAGACATTGCGGCCGTCGGCGATCATGCCGTCGAGGCGGGACATCACCTCCGCAACGCCGTCCTTGAAACGCTTGACGCCGACTTCGCGGCACGTTTCGATCTTCTGCCAGTCGAGCTTGTCGTCGGGCCAGCTCTTCAGGGTCAGGTGGCCGAGCATCTCGGTCGGCGTCGGCTCGCCCGGCGGCGCGTCGAGGTCAAAGCCGGCCATCAGCGGCACATTGATGATGCGGCCGCCCAGATTGGCTTCGGCCACCGCCAGTTCCTCGTCGTTGAGGGGGCGCAGGGCATTGTTTTCGTCACGCCGGCCGACGGTGATGCCGATGATCTCCATGCCGGCCTGGCGCGCTTCATTAACCAGCCCGTTGGCGTAACCGCGGCCAAACAGTTCACCAAACAGAACAAACACGTCCCCCGGACGGAAGATGCTGGTTTGCGGCAGTTGGCGCAGGGGAATTGGCGAATTCACATTCATATTGATGCTCTCTATGGGTGTTACGACGGCACTAAATAGCCTCCATTCTACTTCGTCATGTTTCTCCGTTACGCAACCCGGTGTAACAGTCTAGGCATAAAATTTGACTCAGCAGACGGGGTATGCCTTGAAAGCGCCCAATCCGAATTTCGCGAAAAGGAGAACGTCCATGCTCGCCCGACTCAAAGTAAGAACGCAATTACTCGTGTTGATCGGCACCAGCCTTTTTCTTTTCCTGGCCGCCGTCGTGATTGCCGTGATGGCCTTGCGGGATAATTCGGCGCGCTTTGCCGAATTCATCGCGCACGACACGGCCCGCCTGGCTGCCTTCAACGAGATGTACGCGCAAGGCCTGCAAAGCGGCCAGGCATTGCGCAACATCATGCTCGACCCGGCAAACCGCAAGGCCTACGACAACCTGCAACAGGCGCTGGCGGATTTCGATGCTGCCCTGTCGAAGGCAGGTTCACTCTCTGCCGATCGGCCCGAGCTTACCCAACTGGTGTCCCGGATCGAAAAGTTGTCGAAGCAACAGCAGGCTGCGCGCACGGCAGTACTTGATGATGTCGCCGCCCATCGATTCGAGGAGGCCAAGCTGCAACTCAACAAGGGTGAAACTCCGGCCTGGCGCGCACTCAAGAAGGAATTGCTGGACGGCGTCGCCGTACTCGCGAAGGAGGCCGCCGCCACAGAGCAGTCGATTCGGGGGGAATGCCAGAGCAAGCAACGGCAAATCATCATCGTCGCCAGCATCGCCATGCTGGTGATGCTTGGCATCTCCTTCCTGATCGCGCGCAATCTGCTGCGCCAATTGGGCGGTGAGCCAGCCTATGCGGTCGATGCCATGCACCGCCTGGCCGAAGGTGATCTGTCAGAGACGATTATCGTTGCGCCAAAGGATGAATCTAGCCTGCTCTTCGCCATCCGCAAGACCAACGAGAGCTTGGCCCATATCATTGCCGAAGTACGCAGCACCGCCGACAAGTTGGTGAATGCGTCCCAGCAGGTGTCCGCCACGGCCCAGAGCCTGTCGCAATCCTCCAGCGAACAAGCGGCCTCGGTCGAACAGACGACGGCCAGCGTCGAGGAAATCAGCGCTTCAATCAACCAGAATACCGAGAATGCCCACGTAACGGACAACATGGCCAGCACGGCTTCCCGACAGGCGGTCGATGGCGGCGGTGCCGTCAAGGAAACGGTGGATGCCATGAAGCAGATCGCGGACAAGATCGGCATCATCGACGACATCGCCTATCAGACCAATCTGCTCGCCTTGAACGCAGCTATCGAAGCCGCCCGCGCCGGCGATGCCGGCAAGGGTTTCGCCGTGGTGGCCGCCGAAGTCAGGAAACTCGCCGAACGCTCCCAAGTCGCCGCTCAGGAAATCGGCGAGGTCGCCTCCTCCTCGGTCAAGCTCGCCGAACGGGCCGGTTCCCTTCTCGAAACCATGGTGCCCTCGATCAAGAAGACCTCCGACCTCGTACAGGAAATCGCTGCCGCTTCGCAAGAGCAGAGTCAGGGCGTCGGCCAGATCAACAGCGCGATGGGCCATTTGAACCAGGCCACGCAACAGAATGCTTCCGCCTCCGAGGAACTCGCCGCCACCGCCGAGGAAATGGGCGGCCAGGCGGCACAGCTTCAGGAACTCATGTCCTTCTTCAAGCTCAATGCGTCAACCCGAAAAATCGACGCCGGCAGGATGCCTTCTTGACGCTGGATGGATCAGCCCGTTCGTTATGCCTTCGTTGCCGCCGGAATGACAGCAATTTCCATACATTTCATTGTGATAGGCTAACGCCCCGGCAACCGAAGGAGACTCACACACTCACCTCGCGGCGTATCTTCTCGACATCCACCTGATCGATGTAGTCGAGAATGTTCTTCCACATGGTGTGGTAACCATAGCCGCCTTTAGTCAGTTCATCGACGGCGCGCTGTTTGTCCCAGCCCTCGACGACAATACGGTACATGGCCGACATCAGGCCGGTGCGGTCGGCGCCGTGCTGGCAATGGATCAGGACCAGGCCCTCGTCCTGACGCTTGAGTTCGCGCAGGGCGGCGACCACGTGTTCGTCGCGGATGTCCCAGGTGTTGATGGGGATGCGCACGGAGCGGATATGGGTGCCCTTCAGCAGTTCGCGGTCATCGTGGTAGTTACGGAAACTGACCACGGTGCGCACTCCCATCGCGTCCAGTTTGCGCATGCCGAGCGAGGTGGGCTGGGCGCTGCGATAGATGCGCGGCGTGATCTGGTGCAGATTGGGAACCCCCTGCACGGCCATCGGCGTGGCCCATTCCTGCGGGCGTTCGGCCGCTGCCGCCGGGTTCCAGCAGCAGGCGAAAATCAGGGAAAGGCAGAGGGCACGGAAAAATCGGATCATGAATGACAATTCCTTATCGAGACGATTGCACACGTATCTGGGCGCGGCGAGAAAGAGCGATCAGCGCCATGCCGACGCCGGTGAAGGTAACGTAATCCGTGGGTACGCCGAGCCACCAGTGCTTGTGCCACGGGATCGATGCCGGCGCGAATTTGTCCAGACCGTAGGCTGGATTCAGGATGAACCAGAGAAAGTCCTCGGCAATCCAGAACAGCATCAGGCCGCCGATCACGCGCAACTCCAGGCGCCAATCCCAGCGTGGCGCAAAGAACATCGGCAGGTGGAACACCAGAGCCATGAAGGAAAACACCCAGGCGTGATAGCCGGTCATGGGACGGCCGCCCCAAAAAATGTCGAGCAGCCAGTGCTGTTCGACGCGCCAGGTGGGCAGATTGGCGGCCCAGCCGGCGCCGCCCTCGATCTGGATTTCCACGTTGGCAAACATGAAGGCCACCAGCAGCACCCAGAGCAGGAAGGCGACGATGCGATAGCGCTGCAACAGGGTTTCCTGGCTCATGACGTTTCCCGCAACATCGCGTCCAGCACCGCGCGTCCGGCCAGGGGCTTGCCCATGGCCCGCATGCGCTGGGCCATGGCGGCAATCGCGCCAGGGTCGGCGAGCAGCGCGCGCACACGCCATTCGAGACCGATAGCGTCATAGGCCTTGAGGGCGACGCCCTGCTCCATCAGGTAATCGGCGTTGTGTTCCTCCTGCCCCGGAATCGGCGACACCACGATCATGGGCAGGCCCATGGCCATGCACTCGGAGGTAGTGAGACCGCCGGGCTTGCTGATGGCGAGGTCGGAACAGGCCATGATGCGCTCGATGGTGGTGGTGAAACCCTGGGGATAGAGCTTGCCGGGGAAGGCCTCGGCGAGTTCGCGCAACTGCTGCAACAACTTGGCGTTCTTGCCCGCCAGAGCCACCACCTGAAAGTCGCCCTCGATCTGCATCAGGCGCTCGACGGCCCCATACATGCCGGAAAGGCCAACGCCGCCGGACATCAGCAACAGGGTGGTGCGCTTCGGGTCGATGCCAAGCTCGGCGGCGCAGGTGGCGCGATCCAGGGGCGCGGCGAAGGCCGGGCTGATGGGAATGCCGGTGACGTGGATGCGTTGCCGCTCGATGCCACGGCAGGCGAGGCGATAGGCCACCTCGTCATTGGCGGCGAAGTAACCCGCCATGTGCTCTTGCACCCACATCTGGTGCAAGTCGAAGTCCGTGACCTGGACCCACACCGGCACCTGACAACGCCCCCGAACAATTTCATGGGCAAGCAATTCCGCCGGCAGGAAATGGGTGCACAGGATGTGATCCGGCGCTTCCTGGGCGATCAGGTCGCGCAGCTTGCGCGTGTTGAGCCGCTCGATGCCGCGCCGCAAGCGCGACACGGGTGCGTCGTGGGCCACGCTGTCGGACTTCTGGTAGATGTAGCCCCACAGGGCCGGATGGCCTTCCACCAGCTTGATGTAGGAATCGGCGTAAATGCGGCGGAACGTGTCCGGCACCAGGGTCATGAGATCGACATGTACCGCGCTCACCGGCGGGATGACGCTTGCCGCGTGGGCGCGCACGGCCTCGGCAGCGCGCATGTGGCCGGCGCCGGCGGAGACGCTGAGGATCAGCAGTTTGCTTGCTTGCTTCATGATTTGTCTTTCAACAAAACGTCATTTCGCCGCAAGCGGGGAATCCTGCACCAGGATGTGCCACTTGGGGCGCTTCCAACTGGCGCGGAAGCGCGCCAGATCGGCGTCATCGGCGCGCTTGGAACGGGCCTGACCATCAAGGAAGGCGATCAGGTCGAACTGCTGACCGGCCTCGCCCCAGGTGGCGTCGAAATGTTGCGCGATGTCGTTGGCGGTGAGCACCGGCCGGCCGGCCACGGTCTTGATCGGCAGATCGAGGCCATGCTTGTCCGCCGTTGGGCTATAGGCCTTGTACACCAGCTCGGTACACACCAGGGTGGCGTCGGTGCGGAAGTCGAAGTCAAAGTCGTAGGGCCGGCCGTGGAATTCCAGAGCCTTGAGGATGGCCTTCGCCACTTCCAGGCGCGACAGGCGCGGCCGCAGCACGGCGACAGAATCCGCCGCCGCCGAATGTTCCAGGGTGGTGAGCGACACACCTTCGCTCATGGCCTCGATCACCCGGGGCCGAAAACCATGGGCATCGGGCTGCTGGCTCACCGCGTAGGCCGCCGGCTGGCGGGTCTTGAGCAGGGTGTCCATGCTGCCATCGGTGATGCCCTGTTCCACTAGCCAAGCTTGCACCGCCGGATCGTTGAAATACGCCTTGCGCTCTTCCGGGCTGCCAATATACAGCGCCGCGTGGGGCCAGAAGCCAGGCAGGCCGATGTTGGAAAGGAACCATTCGCGCCGCACCAGCATCACATCGCCCGGCAGGAGCTTGGGCGTCAAGGTCGCGATCTGATCGTCCGTCACCAGATGCTGCGCGCCATAGAGCACTCGCGTGTCGCCCATCCATTCGGACACGCCCTTTTGCACCGGGAACACCAGCCGCGCACCGCCGTCCTGAACGATCTGCCCGGCGTTGCGCAGGGTATTCAACACGCCGTGGCCCTTGCCGGCGGCCCAGATGCGGCTTTCATCGAGACGCAGGGCGCTGGCGAGGGGAAATTTGTCGTCCGCGCCATAACCACGGTGCGTTGCCGAGAGGGCGGCGAACTCCGTGGCAATCGCTACGTTGAGGAAGCGGAACTTGAAGTCGGCGTAGCTGCGCGCGGGCAGACCCAGTTCATCCACCGGCTCGTTAAGCACTACGCGCAAGGCCGGATCGGCATCGACCAGGGCGATGAAATCCAGGGCGTAACGGTAACGCGCCAGGAAGGCCGCGTAACGCAGACGGAAGGCCGCATGCTTGTCGTCGGCGCCGGGCGGCGGGGCGGAAAGACGCTGCCAGATGGAATCGAGCATCAACTGGTGATCGAGGAAGCGGCCCCAGATATCCCGCGCTTCCTGGCGCTGAACGGGGGTGAGGACGCGCTGCCGCGAAGGCGCGCGGGGCGGAAAGGTCTCCGGCCGGGACGCCACGTAGGCGATGATCCCGTCCAGGCCATGACGCGATTTCTCGATCAGCGCCACGTCGTTGCTCGATGCCGCGCCATCCGTTGGCTGCGCCGAGACATCCAATACCGCGCAGCAAAGGCCCACCAAGAGAACAACCCGATTCACCAAACGTCGCATGCCTTCCCTACCTTCCAGTCACGCAGACTCGAAAACCCACCACGAAGCAAAGGCGCTCCACCAGGACCTCCATCATCGCCGCGACGAACCGCAAGAACGATGACATGGCGCGCATTTTGGCATATCACCCAGAACATTACGCCGTGGCACGTCACACCAATCTCTCGATTGGGAGCCGATTCCTAAGCCGGACGAGCCGGGGCAGGTGCATGTGCTGTCGGCAATGAAAGTGATTTGACGCCGGCAATGGGCCAATGCCATTGCAGCAGCGTCGCGTGCCGCTAGAATGACGGCACCCCAGCATGCCGTAGACCATGTCCACTGCCGCCAGCCCCTCTGCCACCCCCGAACTCCACACCCTGCTCTGGCAGCGCCGGCCGGCCTGGGCCGAGGCGCAGATTGTCGCCGTGATCCTCGGTGGCCTCGCCCTCGACCGGCTGCTGGGCTGGAACGGGCAGTTGCTGGCCGATGCCTGGGCCCTGGGGGTGTTTGGCTGGCTGTATTTTCATGGCGGCGCCCTGGAGCAGCGGGTGATGCTGGCCTGTCTGGTGATCTCGGGTCTCGGCGAGGGGTTTCTGTCCCTGGTCTGGGGGCTCTATGACTATCGCTTCCATAACATTCCGGTCTTCGTGCCGCCGGGTCATGCGCTGCTGATGACCCTCGGGTTGCTGGTCCTGCGCCGGATTCCCTCATGGTTCGTCATCGCCGTGCCCCTGGCCGCCGCGCCCTGGGCCGCTGTCGGCCTCTGGCAGGGCTGGGACGGTTTTGGCAGCCTGCTGTTCCTGTTGCTGGCAGTGTGCATGGCGGTCAGCCGCGCCCGCGCCCTCTACGCCGTGATGTTCGTGCTGGCGCTGCTGATGGAGCTTTACGGCACCTGGCTCGGCAGCTGGACCTGGAGGCCCCTGGTGCCCTGGCTGGAGCTGAGCACCACCAACCCGCCGCTCCATGCCGGGGCGTTCTATTGCGCCCTCGATCTGCTGGTGCTGGGCTGGTTGCGCGTCGCCCACCGCAAGCTTCTGCCGTTGCCGACCCTGACGGTCCAAGCCGAATAGACTTGCCCGGCCTTCGCCGATACAGTAGCCGCATATTTTCCTTGCCGCGACTCACCACCATGCGCCTGCCCACCGCCCTTGGACTACTACTCAGCCTCACCTCCCCCACCGTCTTCGCTGGCGAGGCAGAAGCCATTCCCGACTACGCCGAAGAAAGCCTGACGGGTGACTGGGGCGGCGCCCGTTCCGACCTCTTCCGTCGCGGTATCGCCTTCGATGGCCTGTACCGCATCGACGCCCTGCGTAACATGAGCGGCGGCTTGCAACGGGGCGGCCGGCCGATGACCCATCTCGAACTCAAGATGACCGCCGACCTGGACAAGCTCTGGGGCTGGTCCGACACCACGGCCTTCGTCAACCTGCTCGGCGACTACGGGTCGAAGCTGAATGCCACCATGACCGGCAGCTTGCTCGGCGTGAGTAACATCGAGGTGCCGGTTTCCACCCATCGCCTGTTCCACGCCTGGGTGCAAAAGGATTTCGCCGACAAGCAATGGTCGCTGCTGGCCGGCCTTTATCCGATCGACTCCGAATTCATGGTGATGGATGCCGCCGGCGTCTTTGTGCAGCCGCCCTACGGCGCCCTGGCCGATCTGTCCATGACCCGAGGGCCGTCGATTTTCAACAACTCGGCTGTCGGCCTGCGTCTGAAATGGACGTCGGCAGACCGTTCCATGTATGCCCAAGGCGCGGTTCTCGACGGCGTTCCGGGCAACCCGGCCCACCCCAAGGGCACCCATATCGCCTTCCGGCGCGGCGACGGCATCATGTCCATCGCCGAAGCCGGTGTCCGGCCCTGGGCGACAGGCGACGATTCCTTCAGCAAATACGCCGTCGGTTTCTGGGGCTACAGCGCCAAAGTGGATGATCTGGTGGATACCGACGCCGCCGGCACCCCCTTGCGGCGCAAGAGTCGGGGCTGGTATGCCCTCGCCGAGCAGACGCTGGCCTCAGGCACCGCCGTCGGTGACATCTCCGCCTTCTACCGTTACAGCACCACTGACGGCGACTCGACGCCGATCCGCACCACCCAGAACATGGGTATTTATCTCAAGGGGCCACTGCCGGGCCTTGGCGATGACGTGCTCGGCCTTGCCTTTACCCGCGCCAGCCTCGGCGGCAAGTTCATCCAGGCCCAGGCTAACGCTGGCATTGCTGCCGCCGCGACGGAAAGCGCCTGGGAACTCACCTACCGCCATCAGGTAAGCCGCTGGCTGGCAGTACAGCCGGTGGTGCAGCAGTTCCGCCATCCGGGTGGCGACCTGGCGCGGCCGAAAGCCACTGTCGCCGGGGTTCGGCTCGATATCGCCCTGTAGAGCCCTGGCGGGCTGCCGCCTGCCAAAGATGGCTGCCAGATGTGGCAGTCACAGAATGCGGCCGGCGCCAGTGCCACCGCCTCATCCCGCGTAAACCCTGGCTCCGCCCCCCTGGCACGATACTTGAGTTAAGCAGACTGGAAGCCGCGTCAGCACCACTCACACCGCTCAATGAATCTCCCCAACCCCAACCGGGCGGACGTGTTCATAAAACCCGGCGCGGCGCGGCTTCCACCCCGCCCGTCCCGGAGCCACCCATGACCGCCACCTCGTTCACCCTCGATGCCCCCGACAGTTGCGGCCGCCGCCGCCTGATTCTGATGACCTCCGCTGCCGGCGCTGCGGTCGGCGCGGCAGTGGCTGTGCCCTTCCTCACCAGCTTCGCGCCCTCTGAACGCGCCCTGGCGGCGGGGGCACCGGTGGAAGTGGATATCGGCAAGCTGGCACCGGGCGAGATGATGACCGTGGAGTGGCGCGGCAAGCCGGTGTGGATCCTGCACCGCACCCCGGAGATGCTCGCCGCCCTGAAAAAGGCCGAGCCCAACCTGGCCGACCCGGTGTCGGAAAAAAACCAGCAGCCGGACTATGCCCGCAACGAACACCGCTCGATCAAGCCGGAATTTCTCGTCGCCGTCGGCATCTGCACCCACCTCGGCTGCTCGCCGACGGACAAGTTCAAGACCGGCGCCGACCAGGGCATGGCCGCCGACTGGCCCGGCGGCTTTCTCTGCCCCTGCCATGGCTCCCAGTTCGACCTCGCCGGCCGCGTCTACAAGGGCATGCCGGCCCCCACCAACCTGGAAATCCCGCCCCACCAGTATCTGTCGGAAGGCCGTCTTCTCGTCGGCGAAGACAAGGGCGCCCAGGACGAAAAGGCCTGAGGCCTGACGACCGGGCTCAGTAGCCGCTCAGTCGTCGAACTTGACCCACACCTTCTGGGTCTCGCCGGCCTTCACTTCCACCGTGTAGTAGGCATAGAAAGGCTTGCGGTCGCCGCGAATCTCGAACTTGTGCTTGCCCGGCGGCACCTTCAATTGCTTGAGCGGCGGCGAGGAGCCGAGCTTGCGGTCGTTCAGATAGATATCGCCATAGGGAAGGATCTCGAAGCTGACAGTACCGGTAAGGGCAGCGGCTTCGGCGGCGGGTTTGTCCGCTGCCTTGGCAGCGCCAGGGGCGGCGGCGGTCTTGGTCGACGGCGGGGTCTTGGCGGCGGTAATGCCTGGCGCCTTGCTGGTCTTGGTAGTGGTGCTGGCCGCCGGCGTCGCCTCGGCTGAGGGCGGGGTCGTTGCGGCGGCAGGGGCGCTGGAAGGCTTGGCATCGCCAGCACTCGGCTCGGATGCGGCCGGCGCCGGTTTCTGCATCAGGCCGACGCCCGCCAGGGCCAGCAGCACGACGGCGCCGAGGGCGGCGTAGAGGCCGGTCTTGCTGCCCTTCTTTACCGCCACTGGCGGCGCAGCATCAACCGCCACCGGGGCCGGCGGTGGCACGGGCGCCGGGGCCGCCACCGGCTGGCTCGGCAGGTCCGGCACCGGCAGGGCGCCAGTCAGCGCGGCCTTGAACTCGGCGACGCTGCGCGGCCGCTGCTCCTCGTCGGGACGCAGGGCCCAGTCGATGGCGGCAAGGAAATGCGGGCTGAAGCGGCCGGCGGCCGCTACGCCGGCCGGGGTCATCACGTCCTGCTTCATGCGCGAGGGGGCCTCGATCGGCTTCTGGCCAGTGGACAGCCAGTACAGTACGCCACCCATGGCGTAGAGATCGGACCAGGGCCCCTGGGCGCCCCGGGTGTGGTACTGCTCGAAGGGGGCATAACCGGGGGTGACAATGCTGGTCAGGCTGCGGCTGGCATTACCGCTGGTCTGGCGCGCAGCGCCGAAATCCAGCAGCACCAGGCTGCCATCGGTTTCGCGCACATAAATGTTGGCGGGCTTGATGTCCCGGTGCAGCACACCGGCCTTGTGCACCACCTCCAGCCCTTCCAGCAGGGGCACGAACATCTTCAGCAGGGTTTCCTCGCTCACCGGGCTGTGGTTGAGCAGCCAATCGCGCAGGGCCTGGCCGCGCTCGTAGTCCATCACCATGTAGGCGGTGCGATTGGCCTCGAAGAAGCGGGTGATGCGGACGATGTTGGCGTGGCGGAAACCGGCCAGCACCCGCGATTCGGCGAGAAAACGCTGCAGGCCGGTCTGGTAATCGTTGTTCCATTCCTCGGAGCGCGGGCAGACGGTCTGGCCCTCGCTGCGGATCGCCAGATCGTGGGGCAGGTATTCCTTGATCGCCACCTGGGTTTGCAGGTTGTTGTCGCGGGCCAGGTAGGTGATGCCGAAGCCGCCGGTGCCGAGCAGGGACTCGATGGTGAACTCGTGCAGCTCGTAGCCAATCGGCAGGGCGACGTGGTTGGCGGTAGGCGCGCTGCGGGTCTTGGAGTTGGGGCCCGAGGAAACAAAGGTTTCCTCGTCACGGGTGCGGTCGATCTGGGTGCGGGTGGACAGGTCGGCGCTGAAGTCGAAATCGACGATGGCGCTGGAAACCGACGGATCAGCCCCACGCCCTGGCAGCGGCTGCCCGGCGGGCAGCGCGGAAGCGCCGTCGCCTTGCGGCACCGTATGCTGTGTCTTGTCGCCGAACTGGTCCGTCATTTACCTGATCCCCACAATGGAGGTAGGACCTTAGGCATCGCAAGCCCGGGTGTCAAGGGCATCCGCCACAAATCCACCCCCCCTTGTCAGGAGCTGCCATCTTCTTCATGCTGTCGGCACAACAGGAGGAGACAATAACCATGACCACACCCCACCGCCTTCCCGCCCTCGCCCTGGCTCTCGCCCTGGCCTGGGGCGCCCCGACCAGCTACGCCGCCGAGGAGGCCAAACTCTCTCCCGGTCTGGTCAACCCCGGTTATCACGAGCCGCCGCCCTGGTTCAAGGAGTCCTTCCTCGACCTGCGCGACGATGTCAAAGAGGCCACCAAGGCCAAACGCCGGGTGCTGCTGTATTTCTATCAGGACGGCTGCCCCTATTGCAGCAAGCTGATTAACGACAACTTCGGCCAGAAAGCCATCGCTGACAAGACGCGCCAATACTTCGACGTCATCGCCATCAACCTCTGGGGCGACCGGGAGGTCACCGACCTGACCGGCAAGGCCCTGCCCGAGAAGGCCTTCGCCAAGGGCCTCAAGGTGCAGTTCACCCCCACCCTGCTGTTCCTCGACGAGAAGGGTGACACCGCCCTGCGCCTCAACGGCTACAGCCCGCCGCACAAGTTCACCGCCGCCCTCGACTACATCGGCCAGCGCCTGGAAAAGAAGCAGAACTTCGCCGACTATCTGGCCGCCCACGCCAAGGAGCCGGCCTCTGGCAAGCTCAACGAGCAGCCCTGGCTGATGCCGCCACCCCTCAAACTGGCCGAGGCCATGAAGGCCAACTCTAAGCCTCTGCTGGTGCTGTTCGAGCAGAAGGACTGCGCCGCCTGCGATGAAATGCACGACGAGGCCTTCAGCCGCCCGGAGGTGATGGAACTGCTCGGCAAATTCCAGATCGCCCGCGTCAACATGGCGGCGAAAGAGCCGATCCAGGCCCCGGACGGCGCAACCCTGCCGGCGCGGCAATGGGCGCGCAAGATCGGCGTCCATTACACGCCAAGCCTGGTGTTCTTCGCCGAAGGCAAGGAAGTGTTCCGGGTGGACGGCTACCTGCGCCCCTTCCACCTCTCCTCGTCCCTCGACTACGTGGCTTCCGGCGCCTACAAGACGCAGCCCGAGTTCCAGCGCTTCATCGAAGCCCGCGCCGCCGCGCGCCGGGCCAAAGGGGAGAAGATCGAGTTGATGCAGTAGGCGGCGAGCCTACTCCGCCTCCAACTCCAGGTAAGCGCGGTTGGCGTTGGGGCCGCGCAGTTCCGGATACACGGCAAGGCCTGACCAGGCCTTGTCGTCGAAGCTGGTGATGGCAGCCTGAAGGTCGTCGCCGGCATCCACGGCTTTTTTCATGTGACTACGCAGAGCCGCCAGGTAGTCGCGGGTCTGGCTCTCGGCCTTGGTGAGGGTGGCGGGACGGCCGTGGCCGGGGACGATCCGGTGCGGCGCCAGGCCTTCCAGGGCGGCGAAAGATGCCAGCCAGTGGCGGGTATTGGAGACCGGCAGCACTCCGAGCAGACGATCCACATAAACCAGGTCGCCGCTGAAGGCGAGGCGCTGCTGCGGCAGCCAGACGATGCTATCCCCCGGCGTGTGGCCGCCGCCGGCGTAGATCAGCTCAATGGTCTGACCACCAATGGCCAGGATTTTGCGCTGACTGAAGGTCTGGGTAGCGGGAGCGGCACGGGTGCCGGCGAAGCGCTCGCCGAGGGTCTTGCCGAGGCCATCGAGAAGCTGGCCGCCACGCTCCTGATTGTCAGCGACGGTCTTCTCATGAGCCAGGACCGCGATGCCCTGGTCGATGAAATAGCCGTTGCCGAGCCAGCGATGATCCTGGCCGCCGGTGTTGATGACCAGCACCACGGGTTGTTTGGTGACGGCGCGGATGGCGGCATGAATCTTCGCCGCCACGGCACGGGAGGAACCGCTATCCACCACCACCACGCCGGCCTTGGTCACAATGAAACCGGTATTGGCGTTCATGCCCTCGTTGTCAGCGGTGCGCGGCCCGATCTCGCCGATGAAGACATACACCCCGTCGGCGACCTGTTCCGGCTTTGCCTCCCAGGCCCAGGTCAGGGAGGAGAACAGAAACAGGGCAAGGGGGAAAAGAAAGGTATGCAGGGTCATTGGCGGAGTCTCGTAGGTAAGTTGAACATCAGGTGCAGGGGAAGGAACTCATTCCCCCAAAAGCCAGGCTTCCACCTGGGCGCGCTCCGGGACACTGCCCTGATGCACCACCTGGCCCTCGATGACGACGCCGGGGTTAGCCATCACCCCGGCCTGGAAGATGCGCTCCAGGTTCTCGATCTTCACCAGGCGCACTTCGATGCCCAATTCCTTCGCCACCTCTTCCACCAGGGCCGCCGTGGCGACGGTCTTACCGCAGCCGGTGCCGTAGAGCTTGATTTCCTTCATCAGTATCCTTCTCACTTCGGGGCTTTGAGCCAGGCGGCGATTTCGTCTTTGCTGGGGATGCGGCCGGACGCCCTGACCACCTCGTCCACCACCAGCGCCGGGGTCGTCATGACCGGGTAGGCCAGGATCTCCTGCATGTCTGTTACATGCTCGAAGCTGACCTCCAGCCCGAGTTCCGCCACCGCTTCCCGCGTCAGTTGCTCCAGACGATGGCACTTGGCACAGCCGCTACCGAGAATCTTGATCTGCATGACATTTCCTTTCGTTCAGCGAGCGGCGGCCGGCCGGCGGCGCTCGATCAAGTTTAACGCCAGCACCAGGGCGGCAATAAAACCGACCACGAGCAGCGCTACGGTAGTGAGAGAAGCGCCATCCACCCAGGCGCCATAGGTTAGTCCAGCGACGGTGGAAAACAGCGCCACCAGGCCGACATAGGTCCACGCCTTGAGCTTGCCGATAATCACCGAGGTAATCAGGATGCTTTGCAGGGAGAGTTCCGGGTCGGCCATCAGGTAAGCGATCAGGGGGCCGGGGTGCATGCCGAGGGAAAGAAACATCTTGGCGATGGGCACCTCCACCAGGGTGGGGAAATACATGAAGACGCCGAACACCACACCGGCCAGATTGGCCAGCACCGTATTGCTGCCGGCCACAAGTTGAATCCACTCCGGCTGGATGAAGGTGCGGATCACGCCGACGAGAAACACGCCGACCACCAGCAGGGGAAATATCTGTTTCACGAATCGCCAGGTTTCCCACAGCCATTGCTGCATGTCCCAGGGATCGAAACGGCGCGCCTGGGGCAGCAGCGCGACGCACAGCACAGCCACGGCCAGACTGCGGCCACTGACGCCAATCGCCAAGCCGGTGGCGGTGGCGCGAATGCTCAGGGCGGCGAACACCAGGGTGGCGGCGATCAAGGCCAGGGCGAGTGTTGTCAAACGATTGAAGCTGGCATCCACCGTGCCCAGCCCGCGCCAGGCGGCAGCGCCGATCAGCAGCAAAAGGCCGATCAGCGCCAGTCCTTGCAGGCTGAGGCCCTCTTCGCCCTTGAGGGTATTCACCGGCACCCATTGGTCGAGCAGGCCCTGGAACGCCTGGGCGTCATCCCAGGGCAGTTCGAGGCGGAACAGGACCGTCGCCAGCCAATCCACCTTGAGGGTGCCGGCAAGCAGCAGGACAATCAGGGTGACGATAAACCACAGGTTATTTCGCGCCATGCCCTCCCCGGCAGCAAAAGCTTCCTGCTCGGCGAGGCGGTTTTCGTCGCTGCGGCGAAACAGTAGCGCCATCACCATGCCGATACCGATGCCGAAGGCCAGGGCCAGCAGAATGCGGGCGATGGCGAAATCAGCGCCGAGGGCCACGCCGGTGTAGGACAGGGCCAGAATGTTCCCCGCCGGAGCAAAAAACAGAAAAGTCACCGCCGGCCCCAGACCAGCGCCTTTCTTGTAGATGCCAGCAAACAGGGGCTGCACGGTGCAAGAGCAAACCGCCAGCAGACTGCCGGCGCCGGCAGCGGCCGGATACGCGAGCCATCGGGGCGCATCGGGGCCAAGAAAGCGGATGATGGACTGCTGCGGCACCAGGGCGGAGAGCGCCCCGGCAATGAAGAAGGCCGGCACCAGGCACAGCAGCACATGGGCCGCGAGATAGGAGGCCAGGCTGGCGAAACCGTTTTGGATAGCGGTGAAGAATTCCATGGCTATCTATCCTTCCTCATCGGTAGCTCATTCCCGTGACCCGCCGTATCGCTTGGCCAGCCAGGTCAGTAACAGCGCCACAGCCATCAGGCCGAAGGATACGCCGGCCTGGCTCATGCGTTCCGGCGCCAGCAGCAGCAAGGTGCCCAGGCCCAGCATCATGAGACCGGAGAGGAGCTTGAGCAGGCGTCCTTCCCCCTCGGTGAGCTTGCGGGCGCCGAGAGAGCGGGTGAAAACGACGACGATGGCTGCCAGGGGTATGACATAGATCAGGTTATAGGCGGCCAGATAACCGTAGCGGCCGGCGACAGACAGATCGGCCAGGGTCAGCAGACGGGTGAAGACCATGGGGAAACCGGCGGTGCAAAGCAGTTCGTAGAAATTCGCGGCCACGGCGAGGAAGGCGGTGGCGGCGAGCATCGCCGGCAGGTGGTCGGCAACAAGAATGGCGCGGGCGCGGCGAAAAATATCCGGCTTTTTCGATTCCGGGATGGAAAGCGACAGGCCCTTCTCGAACCAGAAAAAGTCCTTCACGTTCACGAGGCCGACGAACACCGCCAGGACGCCCGCCGCCAGCGTCACCCAGGCGAGATGGCCGAAAAGCTGGAACACGTTGAGCCAAGCCGCCATGAAGGCGAAGTACATCAAGCCGGAAACCGCCACGAAGACGCCGCCAATCAGCAGCATGCGTGAACGGCTTTTCTGGTGCGCCATCATCGAGAGCAAAAACAGCAGCACGAAGAAGGCGCAGGGGTTGAAGGCATCCAGCCCAGCCAGCATCAGGGTCAGGGCCGGGAGCGATAAAGCAGCGGCATCAACGCTGCCGAAGAGCGGAATCTCGACGCGCTCAGCCGCGCTCGTCATGGTTGGAGGCGCGGCTTGCTGCTGGGCCCTGCTGCGGCAGGCGTCCAGCCGCCCCAGCAATTCGGCGCCCATGCCTTCGGGGCCATCCCAACCAGTGAGCATTTCACCGCAGAAGATGAAGCTCGGCACGCCCGCCGCTTCGGCCCCCGTCTGGCTTGCCATCCGCTCGAAACGGGCAACATTCTCGGCGTTGCGCGACAACTCCATCTCATGCAGTCGCACCCAGGGCCGCCCTTGGGGAATCGCGCTGACGTAGGGGTGGGCCGCGGTGCAGTGGGGGCAAGTCAGCGACCAGAAGAAAAACAGTTGAACCTCCGGCTGACCATCGGTGCCGGGTTTGATCCAGGGATCATCATCCGCGCCAAACGCCACCGGCGACAGGATCAAGGCCAGGACGAAAAGCAGCAGACGCATGGCGGAAGCTCAGGCCGTACTGACAGTGAAATACTTGCGCCGGAACCAGAGCGCCACATGCACCAGGCCGATCATCACCGGCACTTCGACCAGGGGGCCGATCACGGCAGCGAAGGCGGCGCCGGAGTTGATGCCATACACCGCCACGGCGACGGCGATGGCAAGCTCGAAGTTGTTGCTGGCGGCGGTGAAGGAAAGCGTCGCGCTCTTCTCGTAGCTGGCGCCGAGGCGCATGCTCATGAAGAAGGAGAAGATGAACATCACGACGAAGTAAATCAGCAGCGGAATCGCGATGCGCACCACGTCGAAGGGAATGCTGAGAATCAGTTTGCCCTTGAGGCTGAACATGACGACGATGGTGAACAGCAGCGCCACCAGGGTGATCGGCCCGATCTTGGGCACGAAGCGGCTGTGGTACCACTCCTTGGAAACGAAGCGCAGCATGACGACGCGGGTCAGCACCCCGGCGATACAGGGGATGCCCAGGTAGATGAAGACGCTCTCGGCGATCTGGCGGATCGAGATGTCCACCACCGAACCGGACATGCCGAACAGGGGCGGCAGCACGGTGATGAACAGCCAGGCATAGACGCTGAAGAACAGCACCTGGAAGATGGAGTTGAAGGCCACCAGGCCGGCGGCGTATTCGGTGGAACCCTCGGCAAGCTCGTTCCAGACGATCACCATGGCGATACAGCGGGCAAGGCCGATCATGATGAGGCCGACCATGTATTCCGGCTTGTCCGGCAGGAAGATCAGCGCCAGGGCGAACATCAGCACCGGCCCGACAATCCAGTTCTGCGCCAGGGACAGTCCGAGCACCCGCAGGTCGCGGAACACATCGGGCAGTTCCTCGTAGCGCACCTTGGCGAAGGGCGGATACATCATCAGGATCAGGCCCACGGCGATGGGGATGTTGGTGGCGCCGACCTGGAAACTGTTGATGAAGTCTTCGACCCCCGGCACCAGATAGCCCAGGCCGACACCGAGAGCCATGGCGGCGAAGATCCAGAGCGTCAGGTAACGGTCGAGGAAGGAGAGTTTGCGGGTCAGGGAGGCTTCGGACATGGTGTCACCCGGTGGCTTGGGTTTTGGATAACGAGCCCCCGAAAACACCGAGGCCCGGCGGGCTTACGGTTCAGCTTTGCTGCTGCCGATCTCGTTCAATTTCTTCTGCAAGGCCATGCGGTCGAGCTTTTGCAGCGGCAAGTTGGCGAAGAGGGAAATTCGCCGCGACAACTCCGTGTAGGCGCGCAGGAAGGCGCGGCGCTTTTCTTCGTCGCTGCCCTCAACGGCCGCCGGGTCGGGCACCCCCCAGTGGGCGGTGATCGGCTGGCCGGGCCAAACCGGGCAGACCTCGCCGGCGGCGTTGTCGCAGACAGTGAACACGAAATCGAGGTGCGGCGCGCCGGCAACGGCGAACTCGTCCCAGCTCTTGCTGCGCAGACCCTCGGTGGGCAGGCGGTTCTTTTGCAGCAGCTCGATGGCGAAGGGGTTTACCGTGCCGCCGGGATGGCTGCCGGCGGAATAGGCGCGGAAACGGCCGCCGCCCTGGGCGTTGAGGGAGGCTTCGGCGAGGATGCTGCGGGCAGAGTTGCCGGTGCAAAGAAACAGCACGTTGAAGACCGGGGTGTCAGTCATGGGAGTTCTCGTTTCTGAAAGTGAATGAGCGCCAGAAGGTGCACTGGCACTGTTGCATTCTGATGACGTCAGAACCAGCCTTCGACCTTGCCCCGGCTCGGCACACCGCCGCTATGCACCACCTTGCCGTCGATGATGACGCCCGGGGTGCTCATGACGCCAGCCGCCATGATCTGTTGCAGGTCTTCCACCTTCTCCAGGGCGATGTCGACGCCCTTGGCCTTCGCCACCTCTTCCACCAGGGCGTAGGTGTTCTTGCAGTTGGCACAGCCGGTGCCGAGGATTTTTACGGTCTTCATCGTTTTCTCCGTTGGATCAGTGCTGCGTCAGCAGCACGGGTTGCCCTTGGCGGTGGGGGTACAGCAGGCCTGGGCGGTAGGTTCGGGGGCAGGGGCGCAGCAGCACGGCGCGGATTTCACGTTCAAGCCAGCCTCTTCGTTGAAGGCGGCGTCGAGCATTTCACCCGCCTCGTCGCGCAGGTGGCGGGCGATGTCTACCACCATGTCGATCTGTTCGTCGCTGATGCCGAAGCCGCGCAGGCGCTCGATCTGGCACAGGCCCTTCTTCGGATGGTTGGCGGCGATGTTGGCAGCGAGGGACACCATGGCGATCACGGCGGGGTCTAGGGGCAAATCATTAGCCATGTACGGCTCCTTAAAGCACAGCGTTGAAAACGTAGCCCACCACCAGAATGCCCGCCGCGACGACGCCGGCGAAGGTGGCGATCAGGGGCAGCTTGAGCACCTTGCGCAAAATAATCATCTCCGGCAGGGAGAGGGCGATCACGCTCATCATGAAGGCGAGCACGGTGCCGAGGGCCGCGCCCTTGCCGATCAGGGCCTCGACGATGGGGATGATGCCGGCGGCGTTGGTGTACATCGGCACACCGATCAGCACCGCAGCCGGAATCGACCACCAGGGTGCGTCCTTGCCCATGATCGAGGCCATGAAGTCTTCCGGCACATAGCCGTGGATGCCGGCGCCGAGGGCGATACCGGCAAGTATCCAGGGCCAGACCTTGCCGACGATGGTTTTCACATGGCTAACGCCGGCGTCGATGCGCTCGGGCCAGGTGGGCTTCTCGGCCTCGAAGGCAGCGGACTGGCTGTTTTGCATCGCCCGCACCCAGTCTTCGAGATGACGTTCCATGCCCAGCCGGCCGATCACCAGACCGGCAACAATCGCGACTGTCAGGCCGAGGACAAGATAGAGCCCCGCCACCTTCCAGCCGAAGAGACCGAACAACAGGGCCAGCGCCACTTCATTCACCATCGGCGCCGAAATCAGGAACGAGAACGTCACCCCCAGCGGCACCCCGGCGGAAAGGAAGCCAATGAACAAGGGCACCGCCGAACAGGAGCAGAAGGGCGTGACGATGCCCAGACTCGCCGCCATGACGTTGCCCAGGCCGAGGCGCTTGCCCGAGAGCAGGGCACGGGTGCGCTCGGGGGCGATGAAGGTATGCACCACGCCCATCAGAAAGACGATGCCGGTCAGCAGCAGCAAGACCTTGGGCGTGTCGTAGAGGAAGAAGTGCAGCGCCTCACCCAGGTGGCTCTGGCGCGTCAGGCCGGTGAGGCCGAGGATAAAGTCGGCGAAGGGGATTAGGCTGGCGTAGGCGGCTACCCACGCGACGGCCGCCGGCAGCAGCCAGAGCCAGGGCGAACGGCGGGGGGCGACGAGGGTGTTCATGCCGCAGTCGCTTCTTCGTCGGCGCAGGCTTCCTTGTGCAGCCGGGCGGCGGCAGCGCGCATCTCGGGGCCGGTCATGGCTTCCAGGGGCAGGTCAAGGAAGGCGCGGACGCGCCGCTCCATCTGCTGGAAGGCGCGCTCGAAGGCCTCGCGCCGGGCTTCCAGCGGCTCGACGTGGGCCGGGTCGGCAATGCCCCAGTGGGTGGTAAACGGGTGCCCCGGCCACACCGGGCAAGTCTCGGACGCGGCGCTGTCGCAGACGGTGAAGATGAAGTCGATCTTCGGCGCACCGGGGGCGGCGAACTCGTCCCAACTCTTGCTGCGCGGGTTCGGCATCGGCACCCCGTGGCGCTCCAGGGTTTCCAGAGCCACCGGGTTCACCTTGCCGGCGGGCTGGCTGCCGGCAGAAAACGCCGTCAGGCGGCCGCCGCCGAGGTGGTTGAACAGCGCCTCGCCGAGAATGCTGCGCGCCGAGTTGCCGGTACACAAAATCAGCACGTTGAAACCGGCCGGCTTAGGCGCCGCCTCGGCGGCGGCAGGCAGCTCGGCGCGGCGCTTGGCCAGGGTATCCGCCGCCGTGGTGCGTGGCAGGCAGGTGGTTTCGCCCTGGCAACAATTCTGGGTCAGGAAGGCAAGCAGCGCATCCATCACCGTGTAGTCGGCGGCGTAGTAGATGAAGCGCCCCTCCGGCCGCGCCAGCAGCAGGCCGGCCTGGGTCAGGGTCTTGAGGTGGAAGGAGAGGGTGGCGGCGGGGATTCCCAGCCGCTCGCCGATCTCCCCCGCCGGCAGGCCATCCGGCCCGGCCTCGACAAGAAGTCGGAAAAGTGAAAGACGGCTCTCCTGGGCGAGAGCGGCAAGAGTATTGGCAGCAGTTTTGATTTCCATGTTTTTAGATTAGTAGAAATATAAAACCAGATCAAGACATTTCTACAAAAATGGAAACGTAACCTGCCTAACGCCGTAACCGCGCGATTTGGGGAGGTAACGGACACCAAGCCACTGCTATCTGTCACTCTCAATCCTCCCTGACGAGTTTGTGCGAGCGGTATCTATGCCTTGGCCCTGACTGGGCCGCTTTCCATCGCGCTTTGCGGCGATTGCATGGGATGACGCAGGCGTCTCCATAGCTGGATAGCCCGTGCATTCATCAGTCCGAACAAATAGCCGGCAAAAGGCCGGATGTCATCGGACGCATAAATGGCATCAACCTTCTTGCCGGCGAGGGATTGCCACCATTCGCGCAGACTCAGTTTTCCGCGCTTGTGGAGTTCCCTGGCCGCCCAGATGTCCTGTTCTAAATCCATCCATTTGACGCCATCCACCCATTCGGTCGATTGCGTTTCACCGCCGCTAATCTTGTCTCGGAAGGCGATATACGGCAGGTCAACACCGCAGGCCGAGGCGATGGCCGTCGTATTCACGGCGCGTGGGTTAACTTCGATCAGCTTGTATTGCTCCGTGAGCGGATCAAGCTTCCACTCCACCCCGGAAATACCGTGGTAACCCAGGCCCTGGAGCAGACGAATCGACTGACGCTCAACCACCTCATCATGGCAGGAGACCGTCATCGTGCAGTAGCCAAAATCCACCGGCAGCTGACGCAGCTTCTTTCTGATGCAGTAGCCAACCGGTTCCGATTGGGCGTTGAAGTAGGACAGGAAGGTGAACAACCGGTCGTCCGCGCCGCCAATGACTTCCTGGATCATGACATTCTTGTCGCCCTGGGAAACCATCTCGTAGCGGGCAATCAACTCCATGGCATTTTGTACCGCAAATCCTTTCTTGCCCTGGGATACCCCTTTCATCGACGCGCGCCGCCACGCATGCGCCACCAGCGGCTTGATCACGTAGGGATAATTGACCAATTCCACCGCAAGTCGTCTCACCTCCCCGATGTCGCTGGGAAAGTAGGTTTCCGGAATCGGGATGCCGAGGCTCTGGGCGCGTTCGTATTGGCGTTTCTTGTCGAGGATGACTTCCATGACCTGCCGCTTTGGCGCCACGACGTCAAAAACGCTGCTTAAGACATCGTGGTATCTGGAAACAAAGTAGGCGCAGTCGTCACTGGCCGGAATCAGCAGGCGCGTTCCTTCGTAACGGTCCTTCATCGCCAGCAGAAATGCCAGCAGGTCTTCTTCCGACGCGTAGAAGTCCGGTGAAATTTCGACCTTGGTGCAGTACTTTGAGGAAAGGCTGCGATCCAGCCGGTTAGGGTGGATACGAACCACCGGGACGCCTTTTCGTCCCAGGGAGCGCGTGATGGCCAGGGCGATGTAACTCATCGACTTAATGGTCCGCTTCGGGTCCGACTCATGGGTCAGCACGAATGCTGTTTCAAGGTTCATGGCAATTTCCTCAAATGATGCCTGGCCGTGGGCTATTCCACCGTATCGAAACGATCAACAGCGGGCACAGCGGGACGAATGTCGGCGCTGTCGGGGACGATCTTGGGCTGCATGGCTTCAGTTCTGGCGGGGACATAGGCGGTGCCGCGCATGATGATTCGGGCGCTGCGCTGAATTTCCATGGCCTGTATATTGATGCCATTGGCGTCTGCAGACCAATAGGTAACCAAGGCCAGGGTTCCGGACGGGTGACCAATTCTCAGTTGATACGGCGAGCCCTGCGGGCTGAAGATTTGATTCACCAGGGTGCCTGGAATGGTTGCCGCCGCTGCCAGACAAATCGCCCCCGATACGGCATAGGCCTTATGCACCTTCTCCGGATTAACTATTCTCGCCACAATATCCGCATCACCCAGCTTTAGATTGGGTGGAGCAATAATCGCCACCTTCACGCGCCGGGGTGGAATTGCTGTCGCCGGATCGCCGCCATGCCGATTCACGCAATCAGCAACCTTTGTGCGCAACACCTCAATCGTCGCGCGCAAGTCTGCGTTTCCATCCAGCGTGGCGGCATCTTCGTGGCCGCTCAGGCCGAGGGCGTCTGCTCGAACGAACGCATACAGCGTCCCGGCGTCGACAATGGAAACTGCAATCGTCGCGTTATTGCCAAGTGTCAGCACGGAAACCGGCTCACCCGCCGGCATCAGGGCGCCGGTGATCGCGCCCCCCGGGGTGTTAAAGCGCAGGGCGACCGAGGCGTGGGGCGGCGCATTGGCGGCGGGAACCTGGGCGACAATCGTCTTCTGGTTGCTCCGGCAATAGATCGTCACCGTCGTCAAGGGGGACCGGGATTTGATCAGGCCCTCGGCAACAGCGAAGAAACCAACGCCAGCGAGGAGATTTCCGCACATCAGGCCATGATTTACCTGTGCCGTGGAAATGCCGACTTCAACGGACTCATACTCGACATCGATTCCCGCTCTGCGCGAGCGCGACACGATGGCAACTTTGCTCGTCAATGGGTCGGCGCCGCCAAGTCCGTCGATCTGACGGGCATCCGGGCTTCCCATCAATTCCAGCAGCAGGCGATCGCGCTGGCCAGGCTCAACAGGCAAATGATCTTCCAGCACAAATATGCCTTTGGTGGTTCCACCGCGGACAATGGCGCAAGGTATGGTGGTCATGGACGGACTCCGATCGCGCGTTCTAGGGAAGCTCATTTGCCGTCATGGCCGTACCGGCCTCTGGCAAATGAAGAGGCTGACGTCGGCAAGCCAGATCATTGGCCACCGGATGGAATAGGCATCAAAGGTTTTTGCCAACCAGCGACTGATCCGAATCGACCGCCTCTCGTTGAACAGCTTCCTTCCGGCAAAGCAGAACGGGCCAAAGCCAATGCCGAAATGGTCGACGCACTGGAGTCCGGCCGCGCCGATCCTTGACCTCACCACTCGATGATCGAGCAAGCGGCCGATCTCGAATGTTTCGCTCGGACGGGGACCGATAATCGGGCTCAGCAGGTTTCTCAGTGCGCGCCGGGTCAGTGCCAGCGGATCCGAAAGGATGGGGTTGAATACATTGCGGTAGCTGATTAACGCCGTTCCGCCCGGCTTCAATAGGCGATGAATCTCATCCAGGACGGGCTCATAGTGTTCCAGGTAGCTGATGACGCCGAGGCACACCACGACATCAAAGCTGGCCTCCGGGTAAGGGACGTTGCGGCAATCGCCCTGAAACAGATTGGAATCACTCAGGCCGGCTGATCGCAAGCGGCTCCGGGCGTTCTCGAGCATATCTTCGGAATAGTCGAGGCCAACCACGTCCACTCCGTCCTGTCGCAATGCGCTGAGTACCGGGCCGGCGCCACAGCCCAGGTCGATCACCCGCAAGTTTGGCGTGGCGATGCTGCGGACGCAGGCCACCGCCATGTCCCGCCGCAACCTGAAATTGTCCTCGTCAAGACGTTCAGTCTCGGTCGCATACAGGTCATTCCATTTTCCCGCAGCATCGGCGCGGGAAAATCGACGGCGAACGTCGGCCATGGAGGAAGCGGTCGGCAGCATGCCTAATCGCCTCCTGGCGCACGACTGGGTATTTGCACTGCGACGATCATGGGGCTCTCCACGCTCAAACCCGGATCAGCTACCGGGATGCAACGAACATGGCGGTAGGATGCAGTGACTTGCCATTGGACTCATGAACTGACGCTATGCGCCGAATGGAGGAGATGCGCTTTCAGGCCAGGATCTGACCTCGAATATGGCGCCGGCCCGTCAGTGCTCGGCGGAAGGGAAGTGCGGGGTCACTGGCGCGAGGCAATCATCCTTAAAACCTCAGTTCATTTACCGCAAAGGACGCCAAGGAAGGCGAGTTCGAGAAAACCGATGCGTCTCCCAAAGGTGAGCGCTCCGCCTTTCTCAATGCCTTTGTTTCCCTTGGCATCCTTGGCGGTTCAACGGCTTTCCCCAGGCTTAATGGGAATCCACGGCCCGTTCCCGCCACAGGTCGCTGAGCTGGCATTCCAGAACCGTCATCAACCCTTCGATGACATCCTGGCTCCAGTGTTGCGTCTTGCCGTCGATGAGGCGGCCGAGTTGGGCGATGGAAATGGAAACACCAACCTCCTCCAGGCGGCGCACCAGCTCCGAGACGGAGCGAACATTGCGTTCGGCCATCAAGACGCGAACGCGCCATTCCACGGCGCGACGGGGAGTTGGTTTTTTTGTTGCCATGGCAGCATTGTAGCGAATGTTGTATCCGAGCAACAATATTTTGCACGGCATGCAAAATATTTGCAGAATTTCGTTGAGCGGCGAAATCGATCTGGATAGACTGCCGGTCATCAAGTGGCGGGAACAGGTTCCGCCACAACAACTTTTTCTGGAGTGCGATGTGAAACAACAACGAGTCACCCACGGCAGCACGAGCAAGCGACAGGCAAATGCCCTGTCCCTGCGCGCCCTGTCGTTCGTACTCGGCACATCGCCCGCAGGCTACCCAATCGTCGCGCCCTTTGGTTATGAGCATAAGGATTGGAATAAGCAGGCAAGCATCCGGGTTGGGGGAGAACACCCCTGACCAGCAGATCGAAAGATCGCAGGCCCCAAGGCCCGGATGCTCCGCAAGGACTCCGGGCCTTGTGTTTTTTGCGCAGCGGTCTCTGGGTGCGTGGCAGAGCGGTCGAATGCGCCGGACTGTAAATCCGGACTCAAAAGGCACGGTGGTTCAAATCCATCCGCACCCACCAAGTAGCAGCAGGAAAGGCAGTTTGAAGTGAGTAATGCAGCACGAAGCATGATCGAGACAACGCGCCTGGCGTGGGGTCTCGGCAACTAAAAAGCCCAGGCGGCATGCCGCCCGGCCCACCCCCGGAATTCCGGGCTCTGGAACGATCTCTAACAATTCGGGAAGGTTGTAACAGTGCTGGCGGCCGGTGTGCCGACGCGCGGGACGACTGCGGTGTTCGTTGTTGGGCATGGGGCCCGGCAAGTGAGGCAACACGCGCATTGGTCGCCAGCACTGAGTTTTGCGGATGGGGTTCGGCAAGTGGATCGCGACTTTGCCAAGTCAAGGCCACAGGTTTGAACTCCGCTATCCGCTCCAACAGGCGAGCGCCTTTCGATCCCGATCTGGTACATCGGGAAGCGATGCGCACGGGACGAAATCGGGACACCGGGTACCACCGCCGATTCGTCGATTCGGGCTGCCGGAGGCTTCCGTCGCGAGGAGCCGGCCGAAGGGTTCTCACCTGTTGGAAACACGCCGACGTGGCTCATTGGTAGAGCAGCGGATTGTCTATCCGCCCCATGAGAGTTCGATTCTCTTCGTCGGCGCCAGGGGACCGTTCGACTTCTGGTGAGGTCACCACCCTTTCAAGGTGGCGAGGTTGGGTTCGAATCCCACGCGGTCTACCACTGATTTGCCGCTGTAGCTGAGACGGATTAGCGCCGGTCTGAAAAGCCGGAGAAGGTCGGATCGTTACCGAACCGGCGGCACCACAACCCTGGGGAATGCGCGGGAGCGCAGGGATGTTTTGCACACAACCCATGGCGGGTTCGAGTCCCGCATTCTCCACCACGAACGCGAATCCACTCGATTCGAACGCCACGCGGTCGACCGTCCAGACAGGGCGGCGGAGCGAGGCGACCGGCGGCAATTCCCGAGAACAGGGTGACGCCGCACACAGGCGCGGAACCTGCAATTTGTGATTTACAAAAAGGAGCACACCATGAAACGAAAACCACGGCTGGCGCCGCGAAATCCCTTCGTCGTGCCAGCCAAACATCGCAAGGCGGGCGCCCACGGCAAGACCGAGAAAGCCACCCGACGCGCGGAGAAGATTCAGTTGCAACGGGAGTATGGCGTAAAGACAGCGCAGCGCCCATTAAACCTAGAAACCTCAGTTGGACGCGCCCGATGGTGCGTTCGGGCGGGTGGCTGGCGCGAAGGGACGACGCGGCAGGCTCATGCCTGCAAGGAGGAGCGACAAAGCCAGACGCCCGCGCGGACGTGCCAGCGGGTGCGTAGCGCACTCACCCAACAGGAGAGGGTCGCAAAAGTTGCGAAAGTTCAGTGTTCATTGGTGGTTCAACGAAGTGGGAAGCGGTCAACTGAGGTTTCTAGGTTCCAGGCGCCAGGTCTGGGTTTGAGTCCCAGTGCTCCCACCATGACAGCATTCGCATGACGATTGACACGGCGCTCCGTGGCAGTCGTCAGCCGAATGATGTTCCATTCCCCGGTAGCTCAGCAGGTAGAGCATTCGGCCGTTAACCGAAAGCGCGTCCGTTCGACCCGGACCTGGGGAGCCAGATTTTCTCGCATTGGGCTAATTGGCAAGTCACCTGGTTTGGGACCAGGACGATCTCCGTTCGAGTCGGAGGTGCGAGACCAGACAGGGAAGATGAAGCGCGAGCGCTCCCTCTTCCGCCCGAAAGCAAGCGGCAACTGAAGACCGGCTTCGCCAGCCAACCCCACTGCGCAGGGGAGACCCCGCGCCATCGCCTGTCGGGCGGCTCCCGAATGAGCGATGGCGGCCACGCGCAGGCTTGCCCCAACAACCGAAGGCGTTTGAGAAATCGAATCGCCCTTCCTTCTCAACCCTTGGATGCCTAGCTCAGCGGGTAGAGCACGCGCTTGATAAGCGCGAGGTCGCTGGTTCAAACCCAGCGGCATCCACCAATCTTTGCCCCGCTGGTGTAGTGGCAGCACGGGAATCTCCAAAACTCTCGGTGGCGGTTCGATTCCGTCGCGGGGTGCCAGCCCTACGGGCGGCAAGGCAGTTCATCTTTTCATCCCGCGCCCACAAGGTGCGCTTATCAACTGGTCGCCCACAAGGCGAATGGAGGAAATACCCATGGCTAACAAGTCCATTTTTGCGTCGGCATCGGCTGACGTGGTTTGCAACAACGCCGGTGGCGTGGCGTATGCGCTGGGGGCCGAAGCGGCCCTGGCGCAGTACGTGATGACCGGCGCCTTTAACTCGACGTTCTACGCCGACGCCAAGGCGGATACCGCCCGCGTTGTGGAACTCGCCCAGCAGGTGTCGCCGGACTATCTGGCCAAGCTGGCGGTGTATGCGCGGGAAGCGGGCTACATGAAGGATGCGCCGGCAGTGATGCTGGCCGTGCTGTCGTCCCGCGCGAGCGGGCTGTTCCGTCAGGTTTTTCCGCGCGTGATCAACAACGGCAAGATGCTGCGTACCTTCGTGCAGATCGTCCGCTCTGGCGTAGCGGGCCGCAAGTCACTCGGTAGCGCGCCGAAGAAGATGGTGGCTGGGTTCCTCGCCTCGGCGTCGGATGCGATGCTGATCAATACGGTGGGCCAGGAGCCGTCGTTGGCGGACGTGATCCGTTTGTCGCGGCCGACGTCGGCTGATCCTGCCCGTGTCGCGGCCTTTGGCTACTTCATCGGCAAGGTGGCGGCCAACGATGGTCGTCTGCCCCAGGCGATCCGTCATCTCGATGCCTTCCAGCGCGGTGAATCGCTCGATGTGCCCCAGGTGGACTTTCGCCTGCTGACCCAGTTGCCGCTTTCGGCGGAAAACTGGAAAGACATCGCGCGCAATGCCCCGTGGCAGGCGACCCGGATGAACTTGAACAGCTTCGCTCGTCGTGGCGTGTTCGAGGATGCGGCGCTGACGCAAGTGATCGCGGACCGTCTGCGCGACCGCTCGCTGATTGCGCGTTCCAAGGTCTTCCCTTACCAGTTGTTGGCGGCTTACCTCAACATTGACGCGGCGGTTCCGCGCATCGTGGCCGAGGCGCTGATCGACGCGGCGGAAGCGGCGACCGATAACGTGCCGGCAGTCGATGGCCGCGTGTTCGTGTTCCCGGACGTTTCGGGTTCGATGCAAAGCGCGGTGACGGGTTACCGTCGTGGGGCAAGCTCCAAGGTTCGCTGTATCGACGTGGCGGCTCTGGTGGCGGCGGCAATCCTGCGCAAGAACCCGCAAGCCGAAGTGATCCCGTTCGAGGGCAAGGTCGTCTCGCTGCGCTTGTCGCCGCGCGATTCCCTGCTGACCAACGCGGAGAAGCTTACGTCCATCGGCGGCGGTTCCACTGCCTGCTCGGCGCCGCTGCGCTTGCTCAACGAGCGGAAAGCCAAGGGCGATCTGCTGGTCTACGTCTCGGACAATGAATCGTGGCTTGATACCGCGAACAACCAGCGTACCGAGACGGAGGCCCAGTGGAGCGCGTTTTCCAAACGCAATCCGCACGCCAAGCTTGCGTGTATCGACGTAACACCGAATGCCACGATCCAGGCCCGTTCGCGTCAGAACGTGCTGAACATCGGCGGCTTTTCGGATGCTGTGTTCGACACGCTCGCCGCCTTTGCCAAAGGTGACCTGACCGGCGACGGCCTGGTCACCCAGGTAAAGCGCGTCGTGCTTTGAAGAGCATGCCTCAAGGGGGCGGGGAAACCTTCCCCCTTCTGGGATGCCCTTTGCAAATGCTTCGCGGGACTACATACCCTGCAACGGTACAACCCCGTCTCGCGGATTTCTTGTTGTGAAGAGCATCCCCTCGGCTCTCTCCGAATGCCCGCCCAGGACTACATACTACGAATGTGCGACGTCTTGGGCATCCTTTTGTCGGAGAGAGCCGAGCACCTTTTGTTGTACCCAGGCCCATGCGCGATGCCTTGTGCGGCATCGCAGATGAGCTTGCAAATGCTGGTGAGGACTACATGGGAATCTCAGACTAAAAATCTGAATCGGTTCAACTCCGAAACCGCGCAAGCGGCAACGGTCTTCCCGTCCTTGTTGCCAGCTCATCGCCCCTTTTCCCGACGCCAAATGTCAGCAAGGACTACATAACCCTGATGTCATTGGTTCGATTCCAATCTTTCCCTTGCGGGGAAGTAGCTCAGTAGGTAGAGCACACGGAACGTCTTTGCGCTTCTTGGTTGGCCGAGGGAACCCTATTGGGAATCCAATTTCTCGCTGTAGCTCAGTTGGAAGAGCGCCGTGCTACGAACGCGGAGGTCACAGGTTCGACTCCTGTCAGCGAGGCCAAAAATTGCCCACGAGGCCGAGTGGAAAGGCATCCGCCTTCTACCCGGACGATCTGGAGGGTTCGAATCCTTCCGTGGGCGCCTATGTCTGTGCGGGTTCTCTGTGTATTCGCACAATGTTCTTTGTCGGGGTGTAGCTCAGTTGGTAGAGCATCGGCCTTTGAAGTCGAGTGTCCCAGGTTCGATCCCTGGCGCCCCTGCCCTTATCCGTGGTGTTCGTAGTGTAGTGGCCTGCATTTCTGGCTGTGACCCAGAAGGTACCGGATCGATACCGGTCGAACACCCCAAGTATTGCTGCCCGTGGCTCATTAGGAAGAGCGCGATTCTCCGAAGATCGAGGTAGAGAGTTCGAATCTCTCCGGGCGGACCATGAACCCCATCGTTGTTTCTCACCCGTCCACATACAACCTTCCCGAATTGTCAGAGGTCGTTACGACACTTAACGATTGAACACTGGAGAAGCACCATGAAGCCTCACATCATTTATTCCGACGCGATTGACGGCAAGGCCCTCGCGCAGTTCTTCGGCGCCTTGAAGCAGGATTGGGCCGTCAAGGGCGCGTTGATGCCCGATGCCCACGCGGGCTATTCCTTGCCCATCGGCGCCGTGGTCGCCACCGAGGGCGTGGTCGTGCCGTCCTGGGTCGGGTTCGATATCGGCTGCGGTGTGCTCGCCGCACCCACGTCGTTTTCGGCCGAGGCGGTGCGCGGACAAGCCAAGAAGATTTTCGATGGCATCTACAAGCGGGTGCCGACCGGCTTCTCCCACAACGCCAAGACGTCGCCGTGGGTGGCGGGGGAAGCGTTGCCGCGTTCTGCTGCACTGCAAGGAATCCTCAACCACAAGGGCATGAAGGATCTGCATTCCCTCGGGGGCGGTAACCACTTCATTGAAATCGCCGCCGACGAAACCGACCGGGTCTGGATCGTGATCCATTCCGGCTCGCGCAATCTCGGTCATACCGTGGCGACCCATTACATGAAGCTGGCGTCCGGCGACGGCAAGGCGCGTGAAGGTCATTACGCGCTGCGCGAAGATTCCGAGGCGGGCAAGGCGTACATCCAGGATCTGGCCTTCTGTCTCGACTTCGCCCTGGAAAACCGCATGGGCATGGTGAGCCGGATCGAGGATGCGATCAAGTCCGAGATTCGCGTCGGCAAGGTGCAGTGGGAAGGCGTCATCAACCGCAACCACAACCACGCGGAGAAGAAGGATGGCCTCTGGATTCACCGCAAGGGCGCGACCCATGCCGAGGATGGCATGATGGGCGTGATTCCCGGCTCCATGCGCGACGGCAGCTTCGTCGTGCGCGGCAAGGGTAACCCCGACTCCCTCTGCTCCAGCTCCCACGGGGCCGGGCGCGTGATGGGTCGGGCCGAAGCCAAGCGCACCTTGGATATGGCGGTGTTCAAGAAGGAAATGGAAGACCGTGGAATCCAGGCCAAGGTGGACGCCTCGACCCTGGACGAATCTGCCGGCGCTTACAAGGACGTGTTCAGCGTCATGGCCATGCAGCAAGACCTGGTGGACGTGGTGCACCACTTGAAGCCACTCATCAACATCAAGGGGTAAACGCCCGGCGCCCCAGACAACGCCGGGCAAGGAGCTTCATCATGAACATTCTTGCCTTGAGCGTCGCCGGGGTGCCGCACCGCTGGCTCGACATCGACCGGGCGGCCTACTACGTCGCCGCCGACAAGGTGGCCTGGTCCCTTGGGGAGCCGGCCGTGATTCTGCACGGTGGGCTGCACCGCGCCACGGGTCTGCGCAGCGAACTCACGCTGCCGCCGGTAATCGCCCTGGCCCGCAGCGAAGCCATGGTGCGCCACACCCACGCGATTCCACTGGGACGCGACGACAACTCGCTCCTTGGCAAACGCGACCGCATGATCTGCGCCTACTGCGGCGAGAAGATCCGGCCCGGCGAACTGACGCGGGACCACGTGCATCCACGTGCGCGAGGCGGCAAGGATGTGTGGACCAACGTCGTGGCCGCCCATCGCTCCTGCAACATGCGCAAGGCCTGCCGTACCCCGGAAGAAGCCGGCATGCCGCTGCTCTACGTGCCTTATGCCCCTTGCCGCTTCGAGCACTTCATTCTCTCCGGCCGCCATATTGTCGCCGACCAGATGAACTACCTCGCCAACCGCCTCCCGGCCCATAGCCGGGTGTTGGGGAGTTTTAGTTGAACCGCCAAGGACGCAAAGGGAAACAAAGGCATGGAATCAGCCTTCTCGAAGGAGATTTCCTTTGCGTCCTTGGCGATGAATGAGGTTTAACCGCCTACGCCGCCACCTGGAACTGCCGCGCCATTACCGCCTGCAAGGCGCGTTCGACCCGGATGTTCGGCTGCACCTGTAGCCAGGGCAGGCACTCGGCCAGGTTAAGGGCAATCTCCGCCTTGTTGTCGAGGCTGATTGTCTGCTCGCACAAACGCAGTAACGCCGCCGCGCACTCGGACTCAAGGCTGTCGGCCGGGGCCATCTCACCCACCACCAACGCCACCGCCAGCAGGTCGAACTGGTGCTCGGTCGAAAACCAGGGTTCGCCAATGGCGGTGAGGGCCACCAAGGCGGGCAATTCGGTTTTTTGCCTGTCCTTGATCCCCAGGGGAAGGACGGCAGTGTGTCTTGAAGTGGATTTACGCATCGTCGTCTCCGGCAAAAAGTGCCGCGCTAGTCACAGCAACGGCAGGATTTATCTGAACTTCAGGCCTTCAGGCTCTCTGGCGCGGAAATTTTTCGCGCCTGACCGTCTTAAGGCAGGTTCCATGCCAGTAACTCGGAATTGGGACAGGTTTTGCGCCCTGATCGGCGGATTGAAGATGCCGCAACGGAGAAACATCGGGGCCAGCGGATACGACAGGAAGCGCCACGAGCCAACGGCGCGATTCACCCCCCACCCCTGAAAACGAGGTTTTCCGATGCTGGCGCCTGACTACTACGAAGAGTTTCACTGCATCGGCGCTGACTGCGAGGAAACCTGCTGCCGCGCCAGCTGGAACATCACCTGCGAACGCGAGCTTCTTCAACGCCTGCAAAGCCACCCTCACCCGGTGCTCGGGCCGATGGCGCGGCAACACATCCAGCCCCTCGACGCCGCCAACGCCACAGAAGAACGCTTCGCCGCCATGCGCCTGCGCGCTGATGGCAGTTGCCCGTTTCTTGACGACGACCAGTTGTGCCTGATCCAAAAGACCCTCGGCGCCGACTGGCTACCCAATGTCTGCATGAAATATCCGCGCAACGTCGCCGAAGCTGACAACGTTTCCGAAGCATCGCTCACCGTCTCCTGTCCGGAAGCGGCGCGCCTCGTGCTGGGGCGGTGCCAGCCTATCCAGTTCCGCCCGATTACCGACGATGCCCGCCTGATCGGCATTCCCCACCTGCACGTCAATCGCGGCGACGGCCCCCTCAGCCCGTGGGTGGACGACATCCGCCAGCTCTGCATTCGTGTACTGCAAAGCCGCCACATTCCCCTGGAAGCGCGCCTACAACTGCTGGCCGAATTCACCCTTGCCGCCGAGCAACTTGTTGCCAACGGCAACGAAGCTCAATTTCCCGCCCTCCTGGCTGGCGTCGCCCACCACCTCGACGACGAAACCAAGGCCCTCGCCGCCTTCCTCGCCTACCCAGCCAACATCCGGCTCAAGTTACAGATCCTCGCCGCCGCCCTGGTCCATATGCTCTCCTCCGGCAACCATCGGCACTTCGAAATTTTTGTCGGCGGCGCCATGGAAAGCCTCAGCCAGACCGGCAACCCCAACGACATTCTGCTCGACGACTTCGAGCGCAACTACAACGCCGCCTACCGCGACGGCGGCAAGGATTTCCTCACCAACCACGCCCACATCCTGGAGAACTATCTGGTGAATCTCGCCTTCAGCGGCGTCTTTCCCTTCGGCGCCGGGGCCGGTCAGATGTTCAGCAGCACCTGCGGCCTGGTCATCAACGCCAGCTTGATAAAACTGGTGCTGGTGGGCCTCTGCGCCCATCCGGCGGGCATCGGCGAAAGGGAAGCCATTGCCGTGATCCAATCCTTCTCGCGCTGGGCCGACCACGCCCAGGACAAGCTGCGCGAGCTGCACCAGATGTTCACCCAACGCGGCTGGAACAGCCCGGCGGCGATGGCGATGCTGCTGCGGGAGGCCTGACGGGATTCGCGGACCTTAAAGTCAGGGCTGATGGGGCGCGGAAACGCAGGCTTCATCCCGGCACTGGTGCAACTCGATGGTCAGGTGATGGAGGCCATCGCTGGCGACGATCAGAGCAAGGCGTTCCCGGTAGTGTTCCAGCGTCAGGGGCTGGTGGCTGACGATGGAGAGG
>Ga0316605_10000132_pt1 | contig 69225 bp, 58 predicted proteins | sample OWC_soil_day20_n_FD_207666 | JGI IMG/M metagenome (GOLD analysis project Ga0316605, IMG submission 207666) | Wetland soil microbial communities from Old Woman Creek delta, Ohio, United States - OWC_soil_day20_noCT | ecosystem: Environmental > Terrestrial > Soil > Wetlands | place: USA: Ohio...
CGCTTGCGCGGGAATGACGACCAAAAATCGCAATTTGACGGTCAACCGGAAATTTTGGCCAAAACTGAAATCTTCTCCGCTACCGCTGGTTTGCCCGGGCCCCTTGCGAGGTGCCGAGCAACGCAGGCGTTGGCGGAAAAGGGGCGAGGACTGTCTGAGGGGCGAAGCCCCGAGTTCCGCAGCCCCCGCCAACGACGAGTAGCGCAGGGAACCGGCGCAGCCGGCACCGACCCAGGGGTGACCTTTTCTTTGGCTACTTTCTTTTGGGCAAACAAAAGAAAGTACGCTCGCGCGTCAGGCGCGAAAACCAGCGCCTCAGAACAAAAACGCCGCCCGTCAGGCCCCCCCCCTCTTGGCCCATGGGCCCCAACCCCATGACCACCGGCCGCATCCTCTCCTATGGCCTGCTAGGCCTCCCCCTGGCCTTCGCCGCGCTCCCGATCTACGTCCACGTCCCCCGTTACTACGCCGAAACCGCCGGCATGGAGCTGGCCTTGCTCGGTTTCATCCTGCTCGGTGCTCGCCTGCTCGATGCCGGCATTGACCCCTGGCTCGGCTGGCTGGCTGACCGCGTTTCCCGGCCACGCATGGTGGCGCTGGCCTTGTTGCCCTTCGCCATCGGTTTCGTCGCACTGCTCAATCCGCCGGCCGAGCACGCCGCGCTCTGGCTGCTCGGCTCGCTGGCCCTGACTTACCTCGGTTTCTCGGGCGCCAGCGTGGCCTATCAAGCCTGGGGGGCGGATATTGGTGAGGACTCCGTTCTGCGAACCCGGTTGACCGCATCAAGAGAAGGCTTCGGCCTGCTCGGTGTCGTCCTCGCCGCAGCATTGCCTACCTTGCTGGCGGCCAACCTGAGCGATGGCATCGCGCGCCTGAGCTGGATACTGCCGCCGCTGTTACTCATCGCTGCGCTCACGACCTTCAGCCGCGTCGGCGTCGGCAAGCCGGTGCTCGCCGCCAGCCAGCCCTTGTTGCCCAGCCTGCGCCGAGTTTTTGCTGACCCGGCTTTCCGCCGCCTGCTCATCGTTTTCGTCGCCAACGGCATCGCCGCCGCACTACCCGCCACACTCTTCCTGTTCTTCGTCGCCGATGTACTGCAGGCCGAGTCGGCCAGCGGCCCGCTGCTCGCCCTGTACTTCATCGCTGGCGCTGCCTCCTTGCCGCTCTGGGTCATGCTCTCGGCCCGGCGCGGGCGGGTCTTTGCCTGGCTGCTGGCGATGGTCGTTTCCATTCTCGCCTTCGCCGGCGCCAGCCTGCTCGGTGCGGGTGACGTCTGGGCCTTCGCGGCCATCTGCATCGCTTCCGGGCTCGCCCTCGGCGCTGACCTCGCACTGCCGGCCGCCATCGCTGCCGACCTCGGCGAACGGCAGGGGCAGGCCGGGGCCTGTTTCGGCGTCTGGAATTTCGTGGCCAAACTCAACCTGGCGCTGGCCGCCGGGCTTTCACTACCCCTGCTCGGTGCGCTCGGCTATGTGCCGGGCGGTAGCGCCGGGCTGCCCGCGCTGACCTTTGCCTACGCCTTGTTGCCACTCGCCTTCAAGGCGCTGGCCGGTGCGCTGCTCTGGCGCTGGCGCCATTCCCTGGAGATCAAATCATGAAACTACTGCTTGCTGCCGCCTTTACCCTTGGTCTCGCCGGCTGTGCCTCGACCGGTGTCGAACAATACCGGGCCGAGCAACCCAGCCTCGACCTCAAGACCTACCTCAACGGCACGCTCGACGCCTGGGGCATTTTCCAGGGCCGTTCCGGCGAGGTGCAAAAACGTTTCCACGTCGTCATCGACGCCAAATGGACGGGCGATACCGGCGTCCTCGACGAGAACTTCAAGTGGTCGGACGGCACCACCTCGCGCCGCGTATGGACGCTGACCAAGCAGGCAGACGGCACTTTCCGTGGCCGGGCTGACGATGTGGTCGGGGAGGCGATCGGAGAAGTGGCCGGCAACGCCCTGCGCTGGCGCTACGTGCTGGCCCTGCCCGTCGACGGCAAGGTGTACAACGTCGATTTCGACGACTGGATGTTCCTGATGGACGACAAGGTCATGATGAACCGCTCCTACATGTCGAAATGGGGCTTCAACCTGGGCGAAGTGACGCTGACCTTCGTGAAACGATGAACCCGACCATCACTGACTGGAAAGGCAAGCGCGTCTGGCTGGTCGGCGCCTCGAGCGGCATTGGCGCGGCGGTCGCCCGCGAATTGAGCCAGCGCGGTGCACGACTGGCCCTGTCGGCCCGCAGCGCCGACAAGCTCGCCGCACTGGCCATTTCCGATGCCCTGCTGCTGCCCTGCGACGCCACCGATGTTGCCAGCCTCAATTGCGCCCGGCTGAGCATGCTGGAGCATTGGGGCGGCGTCGATCTGGTGGTCTATCTGGCCGGCGACTACGTGCCCATGCGTGCCGACAATTTCGATCTGGCCGTCGCCGAAAAGGTGGTCACTGTCAATTTCAACGCCGCCATGCGCCTCGCCTCCACCGTGCTGGCCGACCTCAAACCCGGCGGCGGCATCGCCTTCTTGGCCAGCGTTGCCGGTTATCGCGGCTTGCCCAAGGCTTTGTGCTACGGGCCGGGCAAGGCGGCCCTGATTCATTTTGCCGAGGTGCTGCACATCGATCTGGCGCCGAAAGGCATCGGCGTCTGGGTCGTCAATCCCGGCTTCGTATCGACGCAACTGACGGCCAAAAACGATTTCGAGATGCCGGCCCTGCTTACGCCGGAACAAGCGGCCAAGGCGATGGTCGACGGTTTTGCGGCGAGCCATTTCGAAATCCACTTCCCCAAGCGTTTTACCCGCCTCATGAAATTCTTCGCGCTCTTGCCCTACCGCTGGTATTTCCCGCTCATTCGCCGTACGACCGGAGGCTGACATGACCCTCGACGAACTCATCGTCTTCTACAACGAATTCGCCCCGGACAGCGTGGCGCGTTTTCCCGAGTTCTACGCCGAGAACGCCTACTTCAAGGACCCGTTCAATGAGGTGCGCGGCATCCCGGCCATCCAGCGCATCTTTACCCACATGTTCGGGCAGGTCGCCGAGCCGCGCTTTGTCGTCACCGAAAAGGTGGCTGACGACAATGGCGCCATGCTGGTCTGGGAGTTCTACTACCGCGTGAAGCTGTGGGGCAAGGGCGAGGCCCAGGTCATGCGCGGCGTGTCGCATCTTCGCTTCGATGCCGATGGCAAGGTCAATTACCACCGCGATTACTGGGATGCGGCCGAGGAGCTTTACATGAAGCTGCCGGCAATCGGCACGCTCATGCGCGGTTTGCGACGCATGCTGGCGGCCTGAGGGTTCAGTCAGGCGCCCAAGAAAAAGGCCCGCATTGGCGGGCCTTTTCGTCTCAGCAGAAGCTGCCGATATTACTTGGCGGTGGCCTTCTTCACAGCCTTGGTCGTGGCGCTGGTAGCAGCGGCGACGTTGGACTGGGCGATATCGGCAACTTGCTTGGCCGACTTGCGGAAGTTGTCGAAAGCGGAGTTGGCAGCAGCGATGGCGCTTTGAACGGCAGCGACGGCAACGTCAGAACCGGCCGGAGCAGACTTGGCAGCCTTTTCGAGCATGGAGCCAACAGACTTCTGGAAATCGGCGAACTGGGCTTCAACCATCTTGGCCAGTTGTTCCTGGGTTTCGGTCGAGATTTCGTAGACCGACTTGGAGTAGGCAACAGCCTTCTCAACGCTCGGCTGAGCCAGCGAGGCCTGGATGGACAGGGCTTCTTGCGGATCCTTGGCACCGATGAGGGCCTTGGCGCCGGAAACGGAATCTTCCAGAACCGAACGGGCGGTTTCCAGGTTCAGAGTCGCGATACGCTCGGCGGATGCCAGGGCGGTGTTGGCGACGGACAGCAGGGAATCAATAGCGGCCTTGTTGGCAGCGGCGAATTGCTCAGGGTTGATGGACATCGGACGCTCCTTGAATGGAAGAGTAAAAAAATGAAGCAAACGCATTGTAACACAAATTTTTACAAAATGTTGCGTTGCAGCAATGCTATTGGTATGATCTATATCAAGTTACGGCCTTGATTTAACATACAGTTGTTTGAAAGCGCCGATGGAAATGTGTGGCGACGGCGCCCAACTGTTTCATGAAAATGACATAAATATCGTTTGTCTGGAGATTTTGTCCGGATTTCAAAACACTATGTCGAGCCGAGCGAGCCACTCGCCATTCTGGCAGGTTGTGTTTACATGAAAATTACAAGGCAACCGACAAACCTGGAAAACAGCTAGATTTGCCCGGGTGATAGAATCCGCCCCGTTTCAGCGCAAGCTATTTTTCCCGATCGGACCCCATGCATTTCGACATCATCGTCATCGGCGCCGGCGCAGCCGGCATGATGTGTGCGGCCCAGGCCGGGGCGCGTGGCCGGCGCGTCCTGCTCGTCGATCACGCCGCCACGCTCGGCGAACGTATCCGTATCTCGGGAGGCGGTCGTTGCAATTTCACCAACCGCACGGTCAGCCCCGACAACTACCTGTCGCAGAACCCGCATTTCTGCCGCTCGGCCCTGGCGCGCTTCTCGCAGTTCGATTTCATCGCGATGATGGACAAGCGGCGTATCGCCTACCACGAACGCGAACACGGCCAGTTGTTCTGCGACGAATCGGCCGAGCAGATCATCGACATGCTGCGCGATGCCTGCGACGACGTCGGTGTGCAATGGGCCTTTCCCTGCGCTGTCCAACACGTCGCGCGCCATCCCGATGAAGCGACCCGGCGTTACACGGTCGACACGGAAAAAGGCCGGTTTTCGTGTACCTCGCTGGTCGTCGCCACCGGCGGTCTGGCCATCCCGAAAATCGGCGCCAGCCCGTTTGGCTACCGGCTGGCCGAACAGTTCGGCATTCCCGTCGTGCCGCCCAAGCCGGCCCTCGTGCCGCTGGCCCTGGCGCCCGAGGTGCTCGAACCGATCAAGCCGCTGGCCGGATCGACGCTCGACGCCGTCGCGCAATTTGAAGATGCGCAGTTCCGCGAGAATGTCCTGATCACCCACCGCGGCCTGTCCGGCCCGGCCATCCTGCAGATTTCCAGCTACTGGCAAATGCAGGAATACCGCAGCGGCAAGAAGCAGCCCGTCGAAATTGACCTGCTGCCGGGCCTCGATGCCGGCGCCTGGCTCGAAGAACACCGGCAGGGTCGCGTGCATTTGCCCAACCTGCTGGCCGAACGCTTGCCCCGGCGCTTCGCCCACGAGTGGTGCGCACTGCTCGGCGGTGAAAAGGTCGTGACGCGCCCGATCGGCGAACTTGGTCGCCGCGATCTCGATCTGATCGCCGGCAAGCTCAATGCCTGGCCGCTCATGCCGGCCGGCACGCTGGGTTTTGCCAAGGCCGAGGTGACGCTGGGCGGGGTGTCGACCGATGCGCTATCGTCCAAGACCATGGAAGCCAAGGCCGCACCCGGCCTCTATTTCGTCGGCGAAGTCGTCGATGTGACGGGTTGGCTGGGTGGCTACAACTTCCAGTGGGCCTGGTCGTCGGGCTGGGTCGCCGGGCAGTTCGCCTGAGTTTCCAGGGCATCAACGTAAAATGAAGGCGCGTCCAGTAGCGGGCAGGCGAGAGGCGAAGGCATGATGGGCTGGGGTAGGTTTCAGGCGCTCCTGCGGCGCGAGATACACCACCTGGTGACTTTCAACGCCAGTGACCGCCGCTGGCCGATGCCGTTTTGCGCCGCGCTGGCCATGGGCCTGCCGCTTCTCGTCGGGGCGTGGTTCAATCGTCTCGATTACGGCCTCGTCTCCTCGATGGGCGGGCTGACCTTCCTCTACCTGCCGGCGACGCCGCTGGCGCACCGCATGGTGGCCGTCATGGCCTCGGCTTTCGGCTTGTGCGCCTGCTACATCCTCGGCGTGATGACCCACTTCATGCCGCTCCTCTTCGTGCCGGTGCTGACCTTCATCGCCATCGTCGTCTCGATGCTTTGTCGCCATTTCGCCGTCGCCCCGCCGGGCAGCCTGTTTTTCGTCATGGCGGCAGCCATCGGTGCCTATTCGCCGATCGAACTCCTGCAGATTCCGACCTTCGTCGGCCTGATCAGCATGGGTAGCCTGCTGGCCTGCCTGATTGGCTTCTTCTACAGCCTTTACACCCTGCGCGTCACGGCGCCGCAGCCGGTTCCTCAGCTTGGGCCGCTCAATTTCGATTTTGTCGTCTTCGATTCGCTGGTGATCGGCGTGTTCGTCGGCATTTCGCTGGTGCTCGCCGAGCTGTTCCAGCTGGAGCGGCCGTACTGGGTGCCAGTCAGTTGCCTCGCCGTGATTCAGGGCGCTTCCCTGCGCGCTGTCTGGAACAAGCAGATGCACCGCATCGCCGGTACCGGCATCGGCCTGGTTCTGGCTTGGGGAGTGCTTATGCTGCCGCTCGACAGGTGGAGCGTGTCGCTGATGATGATGGCGCTGGCCTTTGTCATCGAAACGCTGATTGTCCGGCACTACGGCCTGGCCGTAGTCTTCATCACGCCGCTGACCATCCTGCTGGCCGATGCCGCCCAGCTCGGCCAGACCATGCCGAGCGCCATCCTTGAAGCTCGCCTGGTCGATACCGTGCTTGGTTCGCTGGTCGGGCTGGCCGGCGGACTGTGCCTGCACAGCCCGGCTTTCCGCGACAGAGTGGGCCGCCAGGTCAGGCGGTTGTGGCCGTCGCGCAGCGCGTCCTGATCAGCGCTGGTCAGCCATCGAAAGCGCCACTGCCTCGGCAACCTTGATGCCATCGACCCCGGCCGACAGGATGCCGCCGGCGTATCCGGCACCCTCGCCGGCCGGGTAGAGGCCACGCGTGTTGATGCTCTGGTAATCGGCACCGCGCTTGATGCGGATCGGTGACGAGGTGCGGGTTTCAACGCCGGTCAGTACGGCGTCGGCCATGGCGAAACCGCGAATCTGCTTGTCGAAGGCCGGGATGGCTTCGCGCAGGGCTTCGATAACGTAGCTGGGGGCGCAACTGGCGAGGTCGGTCATGTGTACGCCGGGCTGGTAGGACGGATCGACCTGACCGAGTTGCTGCGAGGGCCGGCCGGCGAGGAAGTCGCCGACGCGCTGGGCCGGGGCTTCGTAGGTGCTGCCACCGGCGACGAAGGCGGCGGATTCCCACTGGCGCTGGAAGTCGATGCCGGCGAGCGGGTTGGTCCGGTAGTCGCCGGGGAAATCCTCGGGTTTGACTTCGACGACGAGTGCCGCGTTGGCGTTACGTTCGGCGCGCGAGTACTGGCTCATGCCGTTGGTGACGACGCGGCCTTCTTCCGAGGTGGCGGCGACGACCTGGCCGCCCGGACACATGCAGAAGCTGTAGGCGGCGCGGCCGTTCTGGCAGTGATGGACGAGCTTGTAGTCGGCGGCGCCCAGGATTTCGTTGCCGGCGTTGGGGCCGAAACGGGCCTTGTCGATCATGGCCTGCGGGTGCTCTATGCGGAAGCCGATGGAGAAGGGCTTGGCCTCGATGTAAACGCCTTGCTCGTGGAGCGTTTGGAAGGTGTCGCGGGCACTGTGGCCGACGGCGAGGACGACGTGGTCGGTGGCGATGCTTGTGCCATCGGCCATGACCACACCGCGGACCTGATGATCCTCGATGACCAGGCGCTCAACCTTGCTGCCGAAGCGGATTTCGCCGCCCAGTTCGGTGATCGTGGCGCGGATGTTCTCGACCATCTTGACCAGCCGGAAGGTGCCGATGTGCGGCTTGCTGACGTACATGATCTCGTCCGGCGCGCCAGCCTTGACGAACTCTTCGAGCACCTTGCGGCCGTGGTGTTGCGGGTCCTTGATCTGGCTGTAGAGCTTGCCGTCGGAGAAGGTGCCGGCGCCGCCTTCGCCGAACTGGACGTTCGATTCCGGGTTGAGCTTGTTGTTGCGCCACAGGCCCCAGGTGTCTTTCGTGCGTTCGCGCACGGCCTTGCCGCGTTCGAGGATGATTGGCTTGAAGCCCATCTGGGCCAGGATCAGCCCGGCCAGCAGGCCGCAGGGGCCGGTGCCGATGACGACCGGACGGGATTTCAGCTCTGCCGGCGCCTGGGCGACGAACTTGTAGTCGGTGTCGGGGCGCGGGCCGAGGTTGCGGTCATCGGCCAGTTTTCTGAGCAGGGCCGGCTCGTCGCGGACATTGAAGTCGAGCGTGTAGATCAGCGTGATGGCCGACTTTTTGCGCGCATCGTAGCTGCGCTTGAAGATCGTGAAGTCGATCAGCTCGCCATCGGCGATGCCCAGTCGATGGCACAGGGCCGGGCGCAGTGCGTCCTTGGCGTGGTCGAGCGGCAGCTTCAGTTCGGTCAGTCTCAGCATGGGAATCGTCCGGTGATCTCAGCGTTCCTTGAACTGCTTGTGGCAGGTCTTGCAGGCGTCGTGCACGGCGTCGTAGGCCTTTTCGATCTGCGCCTTGTCCTTGGTCTGCGCGGCGGTCAGCAGCGCGTCAATGGAGGCCAGGAAGGCTTTCTTGTCCTTCTCGAACTGCTCGGGCTGTTTCCAGACCTCGGGCGTCGATTTGCTCGGTGGGTAGTCGGTATCCGGCCCGAAGTGCGCCCACGGCGCATCGCGCTTGGTGGCGAGGGCGTCGGCCATGCGCTGGAACTTTTCCGCATCCCACGTGCCCTTGCGCAGCATGACGCCCATCGGCTCGAAGCTCTTGACGATTTCCTTGAAGGCCATCTGGCGCTGCTTCACGGGTTGCCCGGGGCGCGTGTCCTCGACTTCGCCGCAGCCGGCGAGCAATCCCACGGTCAACAGGAAAAAAACGCGAAATTTGAAATGCTTGAACATGGTGACGATCTGCGCGGCGGTGGTCCGGGAGGCGGAATTATACGGGCTGCGCCGGGGACGTTGCGCCGGTTGATTCAAGTTTGGAAACATCTTCGTTACGTCCGGGTACAGAGCATTACTTTTCTCCTGACATCCGCCGGGCGAGGGGCCGCGTTATTCCCCTCAAGGCGCTGCAAATGGTTGTCAGCACCGAGTGATTAACTACCTACCTACCCAGGAGAATCAAAATGCAAGTTTCCAAACTGATCGTTGCCCTGACCGTTGCTGCCGGTTTTGCTTCCGCTTCCTTTGCCCAGGGCACGACGCCCGCCCCGGCCGCTGCGCCGGCCGCCAAGGTGACCACGCCGGCTCCGGCCGTTGCCGAGAAGAAGGTCGAAGCACCGAAGGCCGCCGAGCCGGTCAAGGCCGAAGTGAAGGCCGAAGCGCCGAAGGCGGAAGTCAAACCGGAAGCCAAGCCGGCCAAGGCCAAGCCGCATGCGAAAAAGGCCGAGAAGGCCGAAGCGGCAGCCCCGGCTGCTGCCCCCGCCGCCAAGTAAGTCGGCGGCCCCCCGAAACCCCTCGGCGTCCAAACCCGAGGGGTTTTTTGTTTGCTGCGACGGCTGCCTGAAGGTGGGAGAATGAACTTTTCTCCGATGGAGCGCGGGCGTCGCCGATGATCTCTTCACCTTGGCCCGAGCGTGTTCAGCAAACCCTGTTGCCGCTGGCCGACCCGGCCCGGGCGCTGGCCATGCGGGCCTACATGCGCGGGCAGTTCGACTTCCTCGGCATTCCGACCCCCTTGCGCCGCCAGGCCGTGGCCGGACTGTTGCGGCCGGCGCAATCGGCCGCCGAACTGCTCGATCATGCGGCGGCGCTGTGGGCCATGCCGGCCCGTGAATACCAGTACGTGGCGGTCGATTTGCTGGCCCGCCAGGTCCGCCGGCTCGGCATGGGCGAAGTCGCCGCCTTGCTGGGGCTGGTGCAGCAGAAATCCTGGTGGGACACGGTGGATGGGCTGGCCGGGGTGGTGGGCGATGTCGTCCGGGCTGCCTCGCGCGTCGATCCATCGGCGCAGCAGGCGATGGATGCGGCGCTGGGCCATGCCGACCTGTGGGTGCGCCGGGTGGCGATGATTCATCAGCTTGGCTGGCGGGAGGCGACCGACCGCCGGCGTCTGTTCGACTATGCCCTGCGTCTCGCCGACGAGCCTGATTTCTTCATTCGCAAGGCCATCGGCTGGGCCTTGCGCGATTTTGCCCGGCATGACCCGCAGGCCGTGGGCGAATTCCTGAACGGAGCGGGGACAGTCCTCTCGCCATTGAGCCGGCGCGAAGCAGCAAAGCATCTCGTTTGAATGACATTGGCGTATATTGCCGGAAAAAGGGAGGTCACCATGTTCGATCTGTACATCGGCAACAAGAACTACTCGTCGTGGTCGCTGCGCGTCTGGCTGCTCATGAAGCATTTCGCCATTCCGTTCACTGAGCACATGGTCTCGGTCGCCGGGCGCGACTACAACGCGGCGCTCAAGCCGCTGGCCGGCAACGCCCGTGTGCCCTGTCTGCACGAGGATGGTTTCCAGGTCTGGGAAAGCATCGCCATCGCCGAAACGCTGGCCGAGCGCTATGCGCAGATGTGGCCGGCCGATGCGCGGGCGCGGGCGAGGGCACGCAGCATTGCGGCCGAGATGCACGCCGGTTTCGCCAGGCTGCGCACGGCCATGCCGATGAACCTCAAGCTGAGACTCAAGGGCAAGGTGGCAGGGCCGGACGTTCAGCGCGAGATCGATCGCGTGGTCGAAATCTGGACGGAGGCGCGCGAGCAGTTCGCCACCGGCAACGGCCCGTGGCTGTTCGGCGAATTCTCGGTGGCCGACGCGATGTATGCCCCCATCGTCTGCCGTTTCAACGTTTACAACGTGCCCTTGCCGCCCGTCGCCGCTGCCTATCGCGACGCCATGCTGGCGCATCCGGCGATGCTCGAATGGCACGCCGCCGCCCTGCAGGAAAGCGAGGCCCACGCCCACTATGATCGACTCGCCGATGAATATGGCGGCCCGCGCTGAGCGATGCCCGACATTTCAAATTTGGCCGTTTTTTCCGGTTGACCGTGAGATGCCCGAAATTCAGTCTCATACAGGGTTTCCAGCCGGGGGGCGAGGAGGACTAGAATGATGCATGCGACTGTCGCGCCGTCAGCCAACACCGCTTTTACTTGATCCGGAAAAATGAGCAGCGACCCCACCATCGATGTCAGCGAGCTTCGGATAGGGCTTTACGTCTATCTCGACCTGCGCTGGTTCGACCACCCGTTTGCCCTCAGCCATTTCAAGATCAAGACCGAGGAGCAGATCAAGACCATCCGCGGGCTCGGCCTCAAGCGCGTGCGCTACAGCCCGGACCTCAGCGACCGGGAGGGGCCGGACGACAGTGCCCCGGCCTCCGATCAGAAGGCCGCGGACGAGGTCAGCCCGGTCATTGCCCAGGCGCTGGCCGCCAAGAAGGCGATGATCGAGCGTATCCGCAAGCAGCGCGAGGCCGCGGCGCGCATCGAGAATGCCTTCGTGGTGACGGCGACCACGATCCGCGAAGTGGAAAAGAATGTGCTGACCAAGCCGGCCGAAACGCTCAAATCGGCCAATCAGCTCATCACGCAGATTTCCGATTCCATCCTCAGCGCGCCCGAACTGGCCATTCACGTCATGGGCGACATGGTCGGCGGCGAAGAACTGTATTTCCACTCGCTCAACGTCACGATGCTCTCGCTGATGCTCGCCCGCGACCTCGGCGTGCCGCAGGAGGCCGTCTCCGCGCTGGGCATGGGCGCGCTGTTCCACGACCTCGGGCGCTCGGAAATCCCCAGCCGCATCCTGCTCAAGATGGAGCCCCTGACCACGGCCGAGCAGCATCTCTACGAACAGCATTGCGATTACGGCGTGACGCTCGGCAAGAAACTCGGTTTCTCGCCCGCCGTGCTCGCCATCATCCAGCAGCATCACGAGATGTTCGACGGCTCCGGCTACCCGCAGCGACTCAAGGGCGACAGCATCAACCTGCTGGCGCGCATCGTCGGGCTGGCCAACCATTACGACGAGCTGTGCAATCCGCACAATATCGCCAACGCACTGATGCCGCATGAGGCCCTGTCGCTCATGTTCGCCAAGCTGCGCGCCAAGTTCGACCCGCGCCTGCTGCAACTGCTCATCCGCCGCCTCGGCGTCTATCCGCCGGGCACCGTGGTGCAATTGTCCAACGGCGCCATGGCCATGGTGGCCACGGTCAACACCAACCATCCCATGAAACCCATCCTCATCGTCTACGACGAGTCGGTCCCGCGCGACGAAGCGATCCTGATCGACCTGTCGGTCGATTCGGAACTCAACATCGCCAAGGCCATCAAGCCGGCGCTGGTGCCCCGGCATATCTACGAATACCTCAGCCCACGCAAGCGGGTCAGTTACTACTTCGACGCCAATCACGGCCAGGAGGGGGGCAGGGCATGATCTCGCTCGAAAAGAAGATGCTCGACCACAGCGCCAGCATGATGCTGCTGGTCGACACGGACGGCTTGGGCATTACCCGGGCCAATCGTCAGGCTGCGCAACTGCTGGGCTACACGCCGGAAGCCCTGCTCGAACTTCGCATCATCGACATCGAAAGCTCGCTGCAGGACGTTTTCTACTGGGAAGACGTGGCGGCCGGCGTGTTTACCGAAATCGAATGGCAGGAAGGGGTTTACCAGGGACGCGACGGCCAGCTCATCGAGGTGTCGAAGTCGGTATCGCTCATCCGGCACGAAGACAAGACCTTCCTCCTCGTTCAGGCGCGCGATATCCGCCAGGAACGCAAAACCGAGGAGCAACTCGAACAGACCCTGTCGCAACTGCGCGCCACGCTGGAGGCAACCGGAAACGGCCTGCTTGGCATCAACTGGCAGGGTCACATCGTCAGCATGAACCGGATGTTCTCCGCCATGTGGGCGATTCCCGAGGAATTGCTGGCGCAACACCGGGATGAGGAAGTCATCACCCATGTCTCTGCCAGGGTAAAGGAGCAGGAGGCGTGCGTGGCTCGCCTCAAGGCCATCGTCGATGGCGCCGAGAGCGACGAATATTTCAACCTGACCGATGGCCGGGTGTTCGAATGCAAGTCCCGCCCACAGTACCTGGGCGAACGCATCGTCGGCCGCGTTTTCAGCTTTGCCGACGTGACCCGTCGGGTGGCAGCCGAGGAAGCCCTGCGCGAATCCCGCGACGAACTTGAGCGGCGTGTCGAGGAGCGGACGGCCGAGTTGCAGGCGCTCAACCGGAACCTGCAGGCCGAGCGCCAGCAGCAGGCCGAACTCATCACCAAGCTCGAAGAGGCGCAGAACCAGCTGATCCAGTCCGAGAAAATGGCCTCCATCGGCCAGCTGGCGGCAGGCGTGGCCCATGAAATCAACAATCCCGTCGGCTTCATCAAGTCGAACCTGGGCACCCTGCAGCGCTACGTCGCCGACATCGGCAAAGTACTCAAGGCCTACGCGGCCATTGAAAGCGAACTGGGAGAGAGCGCGCGGGCCGGCGTGACGCAACTCAAGAAAGACCTCGAGCTCGACTTCCTGCAGGAAGACCTCGACGCCCTGCTCGTCGAAACCAACGACGGGGTCCAGCGCGTGCAGGACATCGTGCGCGATCTCAAGAATTTCTCGCACGTCGGCAGTTCGGACATCGTCCTCGCCAACCTTGAGGCCGGCATCGACAGCACGCTCAACGTGGTCTGGAACGAGCTCAAGTACAAGGCCAAGGTCGTCAAGGAATACAGCGGCATTCCGGAACTGATGTGCGCCGCGTCGCAGCTCAACCAGGTTTTTCTCAACCTCCTCGTCAATGCCTCGCAGGCCATCGAGGAGCACGGCCAGATCACCATCCGCACGAGCAGTACGACCGACGAAATCCGCATCGACATCGCCGACACCGGGCGCGGCATTCCGCCGGAAAACATTGGCCGCATCTTCGAGCCCTTCTTCACCACCAAACCGGTCGGCAAGGGCACCGGGCTGGGGCTGTCCCTGTCATACGGCATCGTCAAGAAACACCATGGCCGTATCGAAGTCAGCAGCGAATTGGGCAAGGGAACGTGTTTTTCGGTGATTTTGCCACGTCATGTCGATGCTGCCGCCCTGGGTGAAACCGACGCAATGGTCGCGCGGTAAGGGAAAGGCCGAATTTGGGACTATGACATGCGAATTTGACGGAAATCGCATATTTGTTGTATCGTTCTGACTCACCCTTTTTGTCCGCGAAAGTGATGCCAAATACCCGCTCAAAGCGTGTATTTGTCCAATAGGTAGCGTCACAGACGAGTTCCCGAATTCGGATAGTATGGCGGCCTATGAAGCCCAGCCAAATCATTACTGCGACCGTATTGGAGCTGGAGACCGGTTTTAGTAACGATTTGCTTCGGAAATGGCGAATGCGTTACGGTTTTCCCGTCGCGACCAGCCACAATGGCCGTGCCTACAGCACGGAACAGCTTGCCCAGTTGCGGCTGATCCGGCGACTGATCGACGAAGGCTACCGCCCGTCCCAGATCGTCGGCAAATCGGCACAAGAACTGGAGTCGCTGGCCGGGAGCAGCCTGTGCGACGAAGCGCAGGTCCTCTCACATCCGCTTGCCCGCGACGCCATCGACTTTTTGCGGGCCTATGACCTGAACGGCCTCAAGAAACATCTGCAGGCAGCCAGGACGGGGCTGACCCTGCGCGAATATGTTTGCAACGTCATTTCGCCGCTGACCAGCGCCATGGGAGTGGCGTGGACCAGAAGCGAAATCGGCATTCATCACGAGCACCTCTGTACCGGTATTCTGGTCAGCCTGCTTTCGGCCGAATTGCTGGCGACGTCGCCCCGTTCCGACTATCCGACCATCATCTTCGGCACCCCCGTGGACGAGTCGCACCTGCTGGGTTTGCTCATGGCCCAGTGCGTCTTTGCCGATCTTGGCGCCAACTGCATCAGCCTCGGTCCGCAGATTCCGATCAATGAACTTGCCTTGGCGGTGCATGCCTGCCAGGCCGAAATCGTCGCCATCTCATTCAGCTTTGCCTACCCGAAACGCTATGTCCGTCCCTGGTTGTCCAAGCTTCAGGCGCTGTTGCCACCCGGCAAGGCGATCTGGGCTGGTGGTGCGGGGGCGGCCGGCATTCGCCGAAAACTCCCCGGCGTGCAGATATTCTCCGATCTGGTGTTGGCCGGTCAGCACCTGGAACAGTTCGCCAGCCGGCGAAGCGTGGATTGCCCCTCGTGTCCGTGATCGTGCAGCCGGATGCCCGGAAAGCCCTGCGTGAGGCGACCCACCCGGCGCACGTCCGTCTGAACAAGCATCCGTTGCTCAAGAATCTGACGGCTCCCGGCTATCCGCTGGCCCACTACCGGACGGTGCTGACGGCGTATTTCGGTTGCTACGCCAGCATCGAAGCGTCAATCGACGATGCCTTGCGGCGCTGGCCGGTCGAGTTTTCCTATGCCGATCGTCGCAAACTGCCCTGGCTGGCCGAAGACCTCGCGTGGTTCGGGCGGGACGTGCCGGCCGGGCAAGCTTCTCCATCGCCCGGGCTGATTGTCGACCAGTTCGGCCTGTACGGCGTGCTGTACGCCATCGAGGGCTCGTCCCTGGGCGGGCGGGTCATCTTGCAGGGGCTTGGCAAGCACCTCGGGCTGACGCCGGCGCAAGGCGCCCGCTTCTTTGCCGGGTACGGCGAGGACATCGATCAGCGTTGGGGCGAAATCGTGGCGCTCATCAATGACCGGCTGACCGAGCCGGCGGCGCTCGACAGCGCCATCCGGTCTGCCAACGGAACTTTCCAATTGATCGAAACCGCTCTGGATGAACATGCCGCCAGCCTCCTCGCCTGAACTGTCGAATGCCGCGCTCGAGGAAGCGCTGAGGACTTGTGCCGCAGAGCCGATCCACCGGATAGGCAGCATCCAGCCCTTCGGCATCCTGCTCGCTGCACGGCGCGACGACCTGATCGTGCAGGCGGCCAGTCACAATGTCGATTGGCTTTTCCCGTTCTCGGCCAGCGACATCATCGGCCAGCCGCTGGAGACGGTGTTCGGTTCGTCGCAGCTGGCTAGCATCCGGAACATGTTGCATGGACCGGCCTGGGAAGGCGGGCGCATCTGCTTTTTCGAGTTCGATGTCGGGGGCAGCAAGCGCTGTTTCGATGGCCAGGCTTTCCTCAACGATACGCTCGTCGTCATCGAGATCGAGTATTCCCCGGCGGAAAGCGGCGATGTCTTTCACAACCTGTTCGTGCCGATTCGCGATTCGCTCTGGAAACTCGATTCCGAGTCCAATCTCCAGCGCTACGCGCAACTGACGGTCGAGCAGGTCCGGCTGCTGACCGGCTTCGACCGCGTCATGATGTATCGCTTCGACAGCAACTGGGATGGCGAGGTGATCGCCGAGAGCAAGATCGACACGGTCGACTCCTATCTGGGCAACCGTTTTCCGGCTTCCGACATCCCGCCGCAGGCGCGGGCGCTGTACGTGCGCAATCTCGTCCGCGTCATCGGCGACGTGGCAGCCGAGCCGATTCCCATCGTCATGGCCGGCCAGCAGGCCGAGCCGCTCGATCTGAGCGATTCCTGGTTGCGCAGCCTGTCGCCGGTCCATATCGAATATCTCCGCAACATGGGCGTGCGGGCCAGCCTGAGCATTTCGCTGGTGCAGAACGGTCAGCTCTGGGGCTTGATCGCCTGCCACCATTTCAGCCCCAAGCACGTCGGCTTGCGCGCCCGCGAAATGGATGAGTTCATCGGGCGCATCGTGTCGCTCAAGCTCATCAACATGGACAATCACGAGCGGGAGCAGTTGCAGGACCGGATTCGCAACCTGTTGCACGAGCTGACCGACCTCATCCGCAGTTCGAAGGCGCTCGATCCGGCGATCCTCGTCGTCAAGGACAAGCTGCTGGGCCTGGTCCATGCGGCGGGCGCGGTGCTGCGCATCGACGGGATATGCCATACTATCGGCAGCGTCCTGCCGCCGGCGCTGATCGAGATTCTCGTCGAGCGCTTGAAGCGCTTGCCGGCGTCCTCGGTATTTGCCACCGACACGCTCGGCGACCTGTTCGAGCCCGGTGAACTGAAAGCCCATGGTGTCGAGGAACTGAGCGGGATGATCGTTGCGCCGCTCGACCACCAGATGAACAACTTCATCATGTGGTTCCGCCAGGGCATCCTGCGGACCCTGCACTGGGCCGGAAATCCGCAGAAAAAGGTGGTGATCGACGAAAACGGGCCGCGCGTATCGCCGCGCACCTCATTTGCGACCTGGATCCAGTCCTACAACGACAAATCGCCGCCGTGGACCCGCATCGAGAAGGATGCAGCCAGTTCGCTCTCGCTTGCGCTGATCGAGGTCATGGCCCAGCGCGCCCTGAGAAACAGCGAGGAAAGCTACCGTCTGCTCGCCGAGAATTCGACCGATGTCATCGCCAGGCTTTCGCTGGATGGCGTGTTCCGCTTCGCCTCGCCGGCCTGCCGCGATCTCTTCGGGCTGGAAAGCACCCAGATGACCGGCCTCAAACTCAGCGATGTCGTCGAAGAGCCCTCGGACAGCGCGCTTGGCCTGCTCGACGTGCTGCGTCCGCTCGGCACGCAGCTGACCCGCGTCATGCGCGGCCGGCGACCGGACAAGAACGAGCTCTGGGTGGAAGCAACCTTCAAGCACACCCTCGGGGCCAATGGCGAAAGCGAGATCCTGATCAACGCGCGCAATGTCACCCAGCGTTACAACTACCAGCTGGCCATCGAGGAGGTCCATCGGCGCCACACCAAGATTCTCGAGGCGGCCGGGGAGGGTCTGATCAGCCTCGATATCGACGGGCGCATCGTGTTTGCCAATGAAATCGCGGCCAAGATGCTGGGTTGCGACGAGGGATTCCTGACCGGCAAGGCGTGCTGCGACATCCTGTGCAGCGCGCATTCCGGCCTGCATGCCGATGACTGTCCCTTCATCGCCACGCTGCAGGACGGCGAAACGCGGCAGGGGAGCTACAACGTCCATGCCGGCGACGGCAACATGGTCACCACCATGCAGTACGTGTGCACGCCTCTCGTCGAGGATACGCGGATTACCGGCTGCGTTATGGTGTTCGGCGAGTCCGCCCAGCGCGGTGCGAGCAGCAATGCGCTGCCGACCGACATCATCCTGGACACGGCGGCTGAGGCGGTCATGCTGACCGACCCGCAGGGCAGAATCGTCTCGGTCAACCGCGCCTTTACCGAAATCACCGGCTACAGCGCGGAAGAAGCGCTGGGCAAGACGCCGCGACTGCTGAAATCCGGCGTGCATACGCCCCATTTTTACGAGGAAATCTGGGCGCAGCTCGACCAGAAGGGGCGCTGGGCCGGCGAGGTCTGGAATCGTCGCAAGAACGGGGAAATCTACCCGCAGTGGGGAAGCATCTCGTCCATCCTCGGCGACGACGGCCAGATCAAGAATTACGTCTCGGTGTTTTCCGACATTTCCAAGGCCAAGCAGGCGGAGGAGCGGCTGTATTACCTGGCCAACCACGACTCGCTGACCAACCTGCCGAACCGCATGAATTTCAGCCAGGGCCTGAGCCACTCGCTGCAGCGTTGCAAGCGCAGCGGCAACGGGGCGGCGGTGGTGTTCATCGACCTCGACCGCTTCAAGATCATCAACGACACGCTGGGCCACACCAACGGCGACTCGTATCTCAAGCTCGTCTCCGAGCGGCTGCTCGCGTCCACCCGCAAGAACGACATTCTCGGCCGCTGGGGCGGCGACGAATTCGTGCTGGTCATGGAAGATTGCGGCGACGTCGGGGTCATCAATGAAACGCTCGGGCGCCTGCTGCAGAACCTTTCCGCGCCGACGCTCCTCGGCGGGCAGGAGGTCATCCCGACGGCCAGCATAGGCATCGCGCTCTATCCGGCCGACGGCCGCCGGCCGTCCGAGCTGATCAAGGCCGCCGACACGGCGATGTACAGCGCCAAGCAGCGGGGCGGCAACTGCATCGAGTTCTATTCGCAGGAAATGTCGCGCAATCTGGTCAGCAAGCTGCAACTTACCGTCGAGCTGCGCCACGCGCTGCAGGAAAACCAGTTTTTCCTGGCCTACCAGCCCCAGGTCTCGCCGACCACGGGCCGCTTGACCGGCGTCGAGGCGCTGGCCCGCTGGAAGCATCCGCAGCGCGGCATGCTGCCGCCGTCGGAATTCCTGCCGCTGATCGAGGAAATCGGCCTGCTCGGCGAACTCGGGCTGTGGGCGCTGCGCGAATCCTGTCGCCAGATGAGCGAATGGCAAAAGCGGGGCATCCGGATTCCCAAGGTCTCGGTGAATGTCGCCCCGATCCAGATCTGTGAGCGCTTTGTTGCCGACGTCGATCTGGCGATCCGCCAGTTCGGCATCGATGCCCGCTGCCTGGAACTGGAAATCACCGAAGGCGCCCTGTCCTCGGGCGAAGCGGCGGGGCACATCATGCACAAGCTGCGGGCGCTCGGCGTGCAACTGGCCGTCGACGACTTCGGTACCGGCTATTCCTCGTTGTCCCACCTCAAGATGTTCCCGATCACCTGCTTCAAGATCGACAAGTCCTTCGTGCAGGGGCTGCCCGGCAATGCGGCGGACGTCGCGATCGTCCGCACCATCCTGGCGCTGGGGGCCAGTCTGCAGGTCAGCATCGTCGCCGAGGGGGTCGAGACTGAGGCGCAGCTGGCCTTCCTGTGCGACGGCCAGGTCGACAGCATCCAGGGTTTCGTGTTTTCGCCCGCCCTGGTCAGTCCCCAACTGGAAAGCTGGCTGGCGGGACGCCCGGCGTAGCGGCGCGCATAGCTCCGGGCCGCCCGTCGGCGGGTGGAGGCTTGCCGGCCTGCCTTGCACGGTCAACCGGAAAAAATGCCCAAAATTGAAATCTTCCCGATTAACATCCGGGCTGGCCAACTGCTGTCCCCATTCCATGCAACAGACCATCAGCTTCATCACCCTCGGCGTCGCCGATCTGGCGCGCAGTCGCGCTTTCTACAAGGCCCTGGGCTGGCAGGAATCGTCGGCCAGTCAGGACGCCATCGCCTTTTTCCAGGCCGGGTCGGTCGCCTTCGGGCTGTTCCAGCGCGAGGCGCTGGCCGAAGACGCGTCCGTCCCCGCTGCCGGTAGTGGCTTTCCCGGCTTTACCCTGGCCCACAATGTGCCCTCCGAGGCGGCGGTGGTCGCCACCCTGGCCGAGGCCGTGGCGGTCGGCGCCACCTTGGTGCGTCCGGCCGAGAAGGTCTTCTGGGGCGGCTTTCGCGGCTATTTTGCCGACCCGGATGGCTTCCTGTGGGAGGTCTGCTTCAATCCGTTCATCCCGCTCGACGCCGAGGGGGGCATTCGGCTGCCGTGAGCGCCGCCACTGGCACCCTTGATGCACCAAGTTGGCGCACGAGCCCTGTCATCAGGCTTTCATGAGGTGCGTGCCAATATCAGGTTTATTGAAAAACAAGGACTTGCAAGCTGGTTCGTGTCTTGCTTTTAAGCTTGCAATCATTCTGTCTGGAGTTAGCTTGTGTCGATCCATGTCGCGCTGAATCACGTTACCCGTTATAGCTACGATCGCCTGATCAATCTCGGGCCGCAGGTCGTCCGCCTGCGCCCCTGTCCGCATTCGCGGACCCGCATCCTGTCCTATTCGCTGAAAATCGGCCCGGAAAAGCACTTCATCAACTGGCAGCAGGATCCGCAGGGCAACTACCTGGCCCGCCTCGTTTTCCCGGAAAAGACCCGCGAATTCAGCATCGAAGTCGACATGGTCGCCGAGATGTCGGTCATCAACCCCTTCGACTTCTTCCTCGAGCCGCACGCCGAGAAGATCCCCTTCGCCTACGAATCCTGGGAGCGTCACGAGCTGACGCCCTACCTGCACAAGCTGCCGGAAACCCCCGAATTCGCCAAGTACCTCGCGGGCATTTCGCGCGACCCGGTGCGCAGCGTCGATTTCCTCGTGGCGCTGAATGCCAACCTGCAAAAGGCCATCAGCTACACCATCCGCATGGAACCGGGCGTCCAGACGCCGGAAGAAACGCTGACCAAGCGTTCCGGCTCCTGCCGCGACTCGGCCTGGCTGCTCGTCCAGATCCTGCGCCACCTCGGCCTCGCTGCCCGTTTCGTCTCCGGCTACCTGATCCAGCTCACCGCCGACGTCAAATCGCTCGACGGCCCCTCCGGCCCGGAAGCCGACTTCACCGACCTGCACGCCTGGGCCGAAGTCTATCTGCCGGGCGCCGGCTGGATCGGCCTCGACCCGACTTCCGGCCTGTTTGCCGGCGAAGGCCACATCCCGCTCGCCTGCACCCCGGAACCCGGTTCCGCCGCGCCGGTCACCGGCTGCCTTGACGAGTGCGAAACCGAGTTCTCGCACCACATGCAGGTCACCCGCGTCTGGGAAGCGCCGCGCGTCACCAAGCCCTACACCGACGAGCAGTGGGTCGAGATCGAAAGCCTCGGCCACCAGATCGACAACACCCTCGGCCAGCTCGACGTCCGCCTGACCCAGGGCGGCGAACCGACCTTCGTCGCCGTCGACGACCCGGACGGCGCCGAATGGAACACCGCGGCCCTCGGCCCCACGAAGCGGATCTTCGCGGCCGACCTGTTCCACCGCCTGCGCGAGAAATACGCCCCGAACGGTCTCATGCACTTCGGTCAGGGCAAGTGGTATCCCGGCGAACAGCTCCCGCGCTGGAGCCTGAACTGCTTCTGGCGCAAGGACGGCGAGCCGATCTGGAACGCTCCGTCGCTCTACGCCAACGAGAGCGTCAACTACGGCGCCACGGCCGAACACGCCGAGCGCTTCCTCAAGCGCGTCGCCGAACGCCTGGGCATCACCTCGGACTACGTCTTCCCGGCCTTCGAGGACATTTATTACTACATGTGGCGCGAGCGCCGCCTGCCCGGCAACGTCGATCCCTTCGACTCCCGCGTCGACGACGCCATGGAGCGCGAACGCCTCATGAAGGTGTTCACGCAGGGCATGACCTACACCGTCGGCCACGTGCTGCCGATCATGAAGAATGTCTGGGGCCAGTGGCAGACCGGCCCGTGGTTCCTGCGTTCTGAGCGCTGCTACCTGTTCCCCGGCGACTCGGCCATGGGCTACCGCCTGCCGGTCGATTCGCAGCCCTGGACGGCACAGAGCGATTACCCCTACGTCAATGTGCCTGATGCCGAGACGGCGACCGACCCGCTGGCCAGCTATGCCGCCCTGCGTTCCCGCGTGACCGGTGAAGCCGGTGCCCGCGAGCCGCAGATGCAGCGCCGTCAGGGCGCCGCCGGTGCCTACGGCATGGGCGCCAACGCCACGGGCGACGGCAAGGTCCGGCCATGGGAAAAGCCGACCGACACCAAGCCAGGCTTCAAGGAATCCGCCGGCTGGATCACCCGTCTCGCCATGTGCGCCGAGCCGCGCGACGGCCGCCTCTACGTCTTCATGCCGCCAACCGAGAAGCTCGACGACTACCTCGAAATCGTCGCCGCCGTTGAAGCGACGGCCGAGGAGATGTCGCTGCCGGTCATCATGGAAGGCTACGAGCCGCCGTCCGATCCGCGCTTGACGCACTTCCGCGTCACGCCCGACCCCGGCGTCATCGAAGTCAACATCCACCCGGCCAAGTCGTGGGACCAGCTCGTCGACCAGACGACCCACCTCTACGAGTCGGCCTACTACTCGCGCCTGACCACGGAAAAGTTCATGGTCGACGGTCGCCACACCGGCACCGGCGGCGGCAACCACTTCGTGCTTGGCGGCGCCACGCCGAACGATTCGCCCTTCCTGCGTCGGCCGGACCTGCTCAAGAGCCTGATCGCCTACTGGCACAATCATCCGAGCCTGTCCTACCTGTTCTCCGGCCTGTTCATCGGCCCGACCAGCCAGGCGCCGCGCGTCGACGAAGCCCGCAACGACAGCCTCTACGAGCTCGAAATCGCCTTCAAGCAGATTCCGCAACCGGGCGGCGTCGTGCCGCCGTGGTTGATCGACCGCATCCTGCGCAACCTGCTCACCGATGTGACCGGTAACACGCACCGTTCCGAGTTCTGCATCGACAAGCTGTACTCGCCGGACGGCCCGACCGGCCGTCTCGGCCTGCTTGAACTGCGGGCCTTCGAAATGCCGCCGCATGCCCGCATGTCGCTGGCCCAGCAACTGCTGCTCCGCGCCCTGATCGCCCGCTTCTGGGAAAAGCCCTACGAGCCCGCCCGTCTGGCCCGCTGGGGCACCGAGCTGCACGACCGCTTCATGCTGCCCTTCTTTGCCGAGCAGGATTTCAAGGACGTCATGCAGGAAATGGCCGAGGCCGGCTATCCGTTCAAGGCCGAATGGTTCGCCCCGCACTTCGAGTTCCGCTTCCCGAAATACGGCGATTTCGCTGTCAAGGGCATGGAGTTCGAGTTGCGTCACGCGCTGGAGCCCTGGCACGTCATGGGCGAGGAGGGCGGCGGTGGCGGCACGGTGCGCTACGTCGATTCCTCGGTCGAGCGCGTCCAGGTCAAGATCAAGGGCATGGCGCCCGACCGCTATGTGCTGACCTGCAACGGCCTTCCGGTGCCACTGCAGAATACCGGCACCAACGGCGAGTTCATCGCCGGCGTGCGCTACCGCGCCTGGCAGCCGGCGTCCTGCCTGCATCCGACCATCGGCGTCCATGCGCCGCTGGTATTCGACATCGTCGATACCTGGATGCAGCGCTCGCTGGGCGGTTGCCAGTACCACGTCGCGCATCCGGGCGGACGCAGTTTCGACACCTTCCCGGTCAATGCCTTCGAGGCCGAAAGCCGCCGTCTGGCGCGCTTCTTCCGCTTCGGACATACCCCGGGCAAGATGCAGGTCAAGGCGCCGGAGGTCAGCGCCGAGCACCCGTTTACGCTAGACTTGCGTCGGTTCTAACAAAAATTCGGGTTGACCGTGGAAACAGGCCGGAAACGGCCTGTTTTTTCTAGAAAAAAGATAAATGGCTCGCACCCTCCTCGCAATTTACCCCCACAGTCCCCGCCGCTACGATGAAATGCTTGCGGCGGACGGTTCCGTGCGTCCGCACTGGGGGCAGTTTCTGGATCACCTGGATGCGGTGACGCCGGAGGAAATGCGGCGCCGCCTCGATTTTTCCGAGCAGCGCATCCAGGAAAACGGCGTCACCTACAACGTCTACGCCGATCCCAACGGCGCAGACCGGCCGTGGGCGCTCGATCCGCTGCCGCTCATCATTCCGCCCGACGAATGGGCCGAGTTGTCGGCGGCGGTGGCCCAGCGCGCCACGCTGCTCAACGCCATCCTGGCCGACCTCTACGGCGAGCAGACCTTGCTCGCCAAGGGCCTGCTGCCGCCGGCGCTGGTTTTTGGCCAGCACGGCTACCTGTGGCCCTGTCGCGGCGTCAAGCCGCCGGGCGGGGTCTGGCTGCACCACTACGCCGTCGATCTGGCGCGCTCGCCGAACGGCCGCTGGTGGGTCATCGCCGACCGCACGCAGGCGCCGTCGGGGGCTGGTTATGCGCTGGAAAACCGGCTCATCGTTTCGCGCGTCTTCCCGGAGATGTTCCGCGACCTGCGCGTCCAGCACGTCGCCGACTTCTTTCGCGACCAGCTCGACGGGCTGACCGCGCTGGCCCCGGTCGAGGGCGACGAGCAGCCGCACATGGTCCTGCTCACGCCCGGACCGTACAACGAAACCTATTTCGAACACGCCTACCTGGCGCGCTACCTCGGCTTCCCGCTGGTCGAGGGGCAAGACCTCACGGTGCGCGGCGAAACGGTCTATCTCAAGACCCTGCGCGGCCTCAAGCGCGTGCACGTCATCCTGCGTCGCCAGGACGATGCCTACTGCGATCCGCTCGAACTGCGTGGCGAATCGGCACTTGGCATTCCCGGCCTGCTCAACGTGGCGCGCGCCGGGCGTGTCGTCATCGCCAATGCGCTGGGCAGCGGCCTGCTCGCTTCCGGGGCACTGATGGGCTTCCTGCCCGCCATCTGCCGCCACCTGCTCGGCGAAAAGCTGGCCATGCCGTCGGTCGCAACGTGGTGGTGCGGCGAGAAGCCGGCGCTCGATTACGTCAAGGAAAACTTCGACGACCTCGTCATCAAGCCGGCCTATCCGACCCAGCAGATGGAGCCGGTTTTCGGCGCCGAACTCAAGGGCGAGGGGCGGGCCGAGATGTTGCGCCGGATCGAGGCGCGACCGCATGCCTACGTGGCCCAGGAAATGGTCAACCTGTCGCAGGCGCCGACCTGGAGCCGGGCGCACGAACGGCGGTTGCTGGCGCGTCCGGTCGGCCTGCGGGCCTATGCCGCTACCACGCCGGATGGCTATTCGGTGATGCCGGGTGGCCTGGCGCGGGTGGCGACAGCGGCCGGCGCGCGCATCATTTCGATGCAGCGCGGCGGCGCCTCGAAGGATGCCTGGGTGCTGACCAACGGGCCGGTCAGCCAGTTCTCGATGCTCAAGCCGTCGGTCGGCGTGCGCGATCTGGTGCGGGCCGGCTCCAACCTGTCGTCGCGTGTCGTCGAGAACCTGTTCTGGCTCGGACGCTATTCCGAACGCTTCGACGACAGCGCCCGCATGCTGCGCGTCGCGCTCTCGCGGGTGGTCGTCGGCGGCGGACAGAAGACCAATCTGGTCATCGGCGCCATGGAACTGGCCCGGCGCCTCGGCGTGCTGCCGGCTCCGGGCGAGGAAGAGGCCGAAGCCAAGGCGCGCGGGGAGACCAAGGAGGGCGGCGAGCACGAGTTGCTGGAGGCGATCTACGACCCCGAGCAGCCGGGCAGCCTGGCCCGCAACATCCGGGCGCTGATGTGGTCGGCGACGCACGTCCGCGAGCGTCTTTCGCTCGACCACTGGCACTCTCTCAACCGTCTGCAGCGCGACCAGCAGGCGGCGCTCAAGGCGCACCCGACGCTGACCGAGGCCATCGCCTTCCTCGATCGCGTGCTCAGCGTTTCGTCGTCGCTGACCGGTTTCGCCATGGACAACATGACGCGCGACGACGGCTGGCGTTTCCTCTTCGTCGGCCGGCGTCTCGAGCGGCTTTCCTTCCTGTCCCTGACGCTGGCGCATTTCCTGCGCATTCCCGCGGCCCGCAGCCAGGGCTCGCTCGAATGGCTGCTCGAATTGTCCGACTCGATCATTACCTACCGCTCGCGCTACTCGCGCCAGCCGGAACTGCTGCCCGTCGTCGACCTGCTGGTTTTCGACGAGAGCAACCCGCACGGCGTGGTCTTCCAGGCCAATGTGCTGGGCAATTACCTGGAGCGCATGGGGCGCGAGCTGGGCGACGATTTCGGCGAAGACCTGGCGGCGGTGCTGGCGCGCTTGCAAGCCTTCGACCTGTACCGCCTGGAGGGCATCCAGTTCGACAGTGCGCGCGATTATTCGGCCTGCGAGGCGCTCGCCGATCTGCTGCTGGATATCGATAGCGCAGCGAACCGGCTTTCCGAAGCGCTGGGCATGCGCTATTTCACGCACGTCGGCGATGTCAGCCGGCAAACCATGGCGGTCTGATCATGCAACCCGTCCGCTATCGCGTTGTGCACGAAACCCGCTACGACTACGGCAGTCCGGTCTCCCTGTCGCAGCAGCAACTGCATTTCTCGCCCCGCGTCCTCGACTGGCAGCGGATCGAGGAGCAGCGCGTCGATATCGAGCCGGAACCTACCTGGCGGCGCGACGGCAGCGATGCCTTCGGCAACCCGGTGACCTGGATCTCGTTCCACTCGCCGCACGACGAGCTGATCATCCGCTCGGTCATGAGCATTGCCGTCATGCCCCATTTGCCAACGGATCTCGAAGCATCGTTGCCGTGGGAGGTGGTCCGTGACCGCCTGGCCTACGATTCGACCGATCCGCTGGCGGAAGACCTCGACGCGACGCGCTTCCTTTTCGAGAGCCCGCATGTTCGCGTCAAGCACGAGCTGGCCCAGTATGCCGCCGATTGCTTCCCGCCTGAGACGCCGGTGCTGGTCGGCGCCCAGGCGCTGATGGCGAAGATTTTCCGCGAATTCACCTTCGACCCGGAGGCGACCACGGTGTCGACGCCGGTCCTCGAAGTGCTCGAAAAAAAGCGCGGCGTCTGCCAGGACTTCGCCCACCTGATGATCGCCTGCCTGCGCGCCCTCGGCCTGGCAGCGCGCTATGTCAGCGGCTATCTGCTGACCCGGCCGCCTCCGGGCAAGCCGCGCCTGATCGGTGCCGATGCTTCGCACGCCTGGGTCTCCGTCTATGCCCCGGGCAGCCAGGGTGAAATGGGCAACTGGGTGGATTTCGACCCGACCAACGATCTCCTGCCGGACACCGAACACATCACGCTGGCCTTCGGTCGCGATTTTTCCGACATCTCGCCGCTGCGCGGCATCATCCTGGGCGGTGGCGGCACCGAGCCGGATGTCGCCGTGACGGTCATTCCGCTTGACGAGGAAGAGATTCCCGAGGAACTGCTCGAATCCGACGAGGCGGCCGAGGCGCCGGATGGTCCGGAAGCCGGCGCGAAAGAGAAGTGATGCAGCGCGTCGCCATCATCGGCGGCGGTCCGGCCGGGCTCATGGCGGCTGAAATGCTGGCGACCAGCGATTTGACGGTCAACCGGAAAATTATTCAAATTTACGAATCCATGCCCTCGGTCGGCCGCAAGTTCCTGATGGCCGGCAAGGGCGGCATGAACATCACGCACGCCGAACCGCTGCCCGATTTCATCGGGCGCTACGGCGAGCGCTCGGCGCAGATCGCGCCGCTGCTCGACGCCTTCGGCCCGACGCAACTGCGCGAATGGATCCACGGGCTGGGCATCGATACCTTCGTCGGCACCTCGGGCCGGGTCTTTCCCTCCGAAATGAAGGCGGCACCGCTCCTGCGCGCCTGGCTGCACCGCCTGCGCGGGCAGGGCGTGAGCTTTCATGTGCGCCACCGCTGGCTGGGCTGGGCGGCCGACGGCAGCCTGCGCTTCGCAACGCCCGCCGGCGAGATTGTCGTCCACGCCGATGCGGTCATTCTGGCGCTGGGTGGCGGCAGCTGGGCCAAGCTCGGTTCGGATGGCACCTGGGTGCCCATGCTGGCCGATCGCGGCATCGACGTGGCGCCGCTCAAGCCGGCCAATTGCGGTTTCGACGTGGCGTGGAGCCCGTATTTCAGCGAGCGTTTCGCCGGCGCTCCGGTCAAGGCGGTTACGGCCCGATTTGACGGTCAACCGGAAAAAAAGGGCGAATTCAATATTTCGGCGACCGGCGTCGAGGGCGGCCTGATCTACGCGGTGTCGGCCCCTTTGCGCGATGCGCTGGCCCGTGACGGTTCGGCCGTCCTCCACCTCGATCTGGCACCCGGGCGCAGCCACGAACGCCTGCTCGCCGACCTGTCGCGGCCGCGCGGGCGCGATTCGCTGGCCAATCATCTGCGCCGTCATGCCGGCATCGAGGGCGTCAAGGCCGGCTTGCTGCGCGAATGCTGCGAGGCGGCAAGCTTGAATGCGCCGGGCGCCCTGGCGGCGGCCATCAAGGCCCTGCCGCTGCGGGTGACGGCGACGCGGCCGATCGACGAGGCGATCAGCACGGCGGGCGGCGTGACCTTCGAGGCGGTGGACGAGTCGCTGATGCTGCGCCGCATGCCCGGCGTTTTTTGCGCCGGCGAGATGCTGGACTGGGAGGCGCCGACCGGCGGCTATCTGCTCACCGCCTGTTTCGCCAGCGGCCGCGCTGCCGGACTGGGGGCCGCACGCTGGCTGGAAGGGCAGGCGGGCTAGGCCGTCCCCGCCAGCTCAGTTGCCGTCGTTGAGGATGGCCAGCGCACCTTCGAAGTCGAAGGCAAAGATGCACTCCTCGAAGGCCCGGTACTTGTCGCCGATGTGCTTGCTCAGGCTGCGGGCGTGTTGGCGAACGAGATCCTGCACACTCATTTCACCCTGCTGCAATTCGCGCCGGAGTTTTTCGACGAGCGCCGCGGTGGCGGCGGCATCGACGCCTTCGTCGGCCGACTCCTGCGGTTGCGAAACGGCCGCCAGATCGCGGCACAGGGACGAGTAGGCTTCTTCCGCCGCGACGATCAGCGGCTCGATCTCGGCCATCGTCCGCTCTTCCTTGATGGCCGTTTCCAGGGCCATCGAGGTCTTGTTGATGTGAACCGCACCGAGCGTGGCCGAAACGCCCTTGAGCGAATGGGCCAGGCGCCGGGCTTCTGCTGTATTCCCGTTCGCCAGGTTCTTGCGGATGCCGACAAAGTCGTCCTGATGGTGTTCCGAGAATTTGCTCAGCAGCCGGAGGTAGCTGTCCATCCGTCCGCGTACCGATTGCAGGCCGAAATGGGCGTCCAGGCCGGAAATGCCGGCGAGTTCATTACCGCTGGCAACTTTGACTTCGACCGCGGGCGGCGCCGGTTCCTTGGTCGGCAACCAGCGGGCAAGGGCTTCGTAGAGCACGTTCGGGGCGACCGGCTTGGCGACGTGGTCGTTCATGCCGGCTGCCAGGCAGACGTCGCGGTCCTCGTCGAAGGCGTTGGCCGTCATGGCCAGAATCGGAATCTTGCTCCAGCCAGGCAGCGAGCGGATCTGGCGGGTCGCCTCCAGACCATCCATCACCGGCATCTGCATGTCCATGAGCACGAGGTCGTAGTGGCGTCGACGCGCGAGCTCGAGCGCCTGGGCACCGTTTTCGGCGAGGTCGACCTTGAAGCCGGCGGTCTGCAGCAGTTCGCTGGCCACTTCGGCATTGATGGCATTGTCTTCGGCAACCAGCACATGCGCACCCCGCTGATAGGTGCTGGCCTTGCCGGCACCCGGCGCGGGCGAAGCTTCGCGCTCGTTCGTCACGCCGAACTGGGCCGTGAACCAGAAGGTGCTGCCTTTGCCGATCTGGCTGTCAACGCCGATTTCACCGTTCATCGCTTCGGCCAGGCGGCGGCTGATCGCGAGCCCCAGGCCGGTGCCACCGTAGCGGCGGGTGGTCGAGGTGTCGCCCTGCTCGAACGGCAGGAAAAGCTTGGTCATGGCCTCCGGCGTGATGCCGATACCGGTGTCGCTGACTTCGCAACGAATCACGGCATTGCCGCCTCGCTGGCTGAGCAGTTTCATGCGGACATCGATCGAGCCGCGATGGGTGAATTTGATCGCGTTTGACAGGAAGTTGAGCAGGATCTGCTGCACCCGCAGGGGGTCGCCGAACAGGCTGGCGGGGACGCTCGGATCGAGGTGGTATTTGACCGGCAAATTCTTGGCATGGGCGCGCTCGGCGACCATTTCGCAGGTGCTTTCGCAGATATGGGCCAGCGAGAAGACGGTGCTTTCCAGTTGCAGCTTGCCGGCTTCGATTTTCGAAATGTCGAGCACATCGTTGATGATGCTCATGAGGTGTTGCGCCGCCTCCGCCACCTTGCCCAGGCGTTCCTGCTGCTCGCTGCTGCCGGCACTGCGCTGGGCAATGTGGGTGAGGCCGATGATGGCGTTCATCGGCGTCCGGATCTCGTGGCTGATGTTGGCCAGGAAGGCGCTCTTGGCGCGGCTGGCCGATTCGGCTTCTTCCTTGGCCGAAATCAGCTGCTCGGTCCGTTCGGCCACCAGGGTTTCGAGATGATGGCGATAGTTTTCCAGTTCCGACTGGTTCCGCTTCTTCTCGGTAATGTCTTCCTTGATGGCGAGGTAATTCGTGACTTGACCGTCGAGCTGGCGAACCGGCGAAATGATCGCGAACTCAGTGAAGGTGGAGCCATCCTTGCGCCGATTGATGAACTCGCCTCGCCAGGTCTGCCCGGAAACGAGGGTCTTCCACATCTGGGCAAAGGTTTCCTTCGGCGTTTCCTCGGAATGCAGGACGCGCGGATTGGAACCAATGACCTCATGGCGGCTGTACCCGGTATTGAGCACGAAGGCTTCGTTGACGTATTCGATGTCGGCCTTCGCATTGGTAATCACAATGCTGTGCGGGCTCTGCTCGATGGCCAGCGACAGCTTGCTCAACTGCTCTTCCGCCAGGTGGCGCTCGGTAACGTCCTGCACGGTGCCGACGGCAAAAACGGCTTTTCCGGAATCGTCGTAACGGACGTGGGCCCGCTCGCGTACCCAGCGAACCTGTTGGTCGACGAAAATTCGATGCTCGCTGTCGTACTTGGCCCCTTTCAGGGCAGCCTGCCAGTCGGCCTGCACCCGTTCGCGATCGTCAGGATGGATGCAGGCCAGGAAATCGGCCAGCCGCAGCTGATGATCGAAGGGGAGGCCGAAGATGTGATGGACCTCGTCGCTCCAGTTGAGGATGTCATTGACGATGTCGAGCGTCCAGCTGCCGAGATGGGCGACGGCCTGGGCTTCCTTGAGCTCGGCCTCGCTCTGGCTAAGGCGCTGCTCGAATTGCTTGCGCTCGGTGATGTCCTGGCTGGTGCCGAAGAGGCGGCTGACCCGGCCATCGCTGCCATAGACAAGGTGTCCGACGGTATGTACCCAGCGCTCTTCGCCATCGCTGCGGCGAACCAGCCGGTATTCGTTGTCGAAAGGCTGGCCGCCCCGAAATACATGGTCGCGCGAGTAATTGCTCATCCGCTCGCGGTCGTCGGGGTGGATCAGTTGACGCCAGCCTTCGGTATCGAGGCGTTCATTTTCGGGGATGCCAAATATTTCGTTATGCGTCGGCGAGCCGGTCAATTTGTCGCTGGCGGTATCGAAGGTAAAGTGGCCAAGCCGGGCCAGGCGCTGGGCCTGCAGGAGCATCGCCTCGCTCTGCGCCAGGGTCTGTCTGGAGCTTTGCATGCCCAGACCCAGGCTGAGCTCGCCTGAGACGCTGGAAAGCAGTGCCACCTCTTCCTGGTCGAAGCAGTCGGCCGTCGTCGCGTAGAGATTCAGGACGCCAATGATCTTGCCGTCGACGTAGAGCGGCAGCGAAATGGCCGAACGAATTCCCTGGGCCTGAGCCGTCGCTCGCCATGCCTTGAAGGAGGGATCCTTCTCGACATCGACGGCGATAGCCGGTTCGCCACTGCGTATCGCGCGTTGCCCGAGTGCCTGAAAAGCCGAGACATCGTTGCCGAACAAATCCGCCAATGAGGGCTCAGTGCTGCCGGCGTTGGCACTGGCCATGGGCGCCAGGACGAGTTTTTCGCCGTCAACGATCTCGCCGATCCAGGCCATGAAGTAGCCACCGATCTCGCCGAGGACCGAGCAAACGTCGGCCAGCATCCGCTGCTTGTCGTCGTGGCGAACCAGTGCCTGGGAAACGCCGCTCATCATGCGCAAGGCGCGATTCTGGCGGGTGATCTGCTGGCGGGTATGCTGGCGCTCGGTAATGTCATTGACGACACCGGCGGTGACGCTGGGGCTGCCGTCGGCATTGCGTTCGACGATGCAGCTGCGGTCTTCCACCCAGCGCCAGTTGCCGTCGCAATGCATGATCCGGTATTCGACGACCCGGGAGTGACCCTTGTGGTCCTTGTCGTTGTTTGCCGGCTTGCTCAGCAGGTGACGATCATCGGGGTGGATCAGGTTCATCCACGCCATTTTTGTTTCGGGGGCGTTCTCCCGCGTCAGCCCCAGTATCGTCAGCAAGCCATCGCTGGCGATCAGGCAGCCGGTCCGGTGGCTGTATTCCCAACTGCCCGCAGCAGCGCCGTCCAGCGCCAGGCGCAGGTGCGTCTCGAGGCGCAGGCGTTCGCGTTCCTTCTGGGCGTGCAGCAAGGCGGATTCGAGGCGGTCCAGTGCCAACTGCTCAAACAGGCGGTGCTGGCTGATGACGCCAATGATGCTGTCGTCGGGCGAAAGGACAACCATGTGCCGGAGATGAAATACATTCATCGTTTCCAGCGCCGTGCTGACCGAGGCGGAGACATGGATGCTGCGCAAGGGGGCGCTCATCGTCTCGCGCAGGCTGGCGCGATGCGGCTCCTGGTAAGCCGTGATCAGACGCGGGATGTCGCGTTCGGTGATGATGCCGAGCGCATGGTCGCCTTCGGAAACGATCAGGTAGTCCGACGAGTGTCTGACCATGCTGGCCAGCGCCTCACCCAGCGTTGCATCGGGGGGCAGTTGCGGGATGTTGCGGTCCATGACGCCATCCAGCGTCCGCAAATGGCGAAAGGCATCCGTGCCCAGATGGAGGCGGAAATCGGTTTCGCTGACAATGCCGCAGAGGGTGCCGTCGTCTTCCGTGACAATGAGGTGACGTATCCCGTTGTCCTCGACGAGTTGCCGGGCGCTGGTCAGGTCGAGTTCGGCTGGCGCCGTAATGACCGGACGCGACATGATGGCATGCAGTTGCACCTCGCCCGACTGGTGTTCGTGCAGGGTCCGCAGGATGTTGCTTTCGGTGATGATGCCCTGTACTTCTCCATCGCCCATGACGACCAGGCTGGAAATATGCTCTCGTGACATCAACTGGGCAGCATCGAAGAGCGTCGCATCCGTCGGCAGGCTGCGCACGTTTCGGGTCATGATCTCACGGAGCGTATTGGAGGGACGGGCGCTCATTTGGATTCCGTTTTGTTTGCCGAAATGATCGGTGTCAGGGCGTTGCAAGTGGTCTGCATGGTCTCGGCAAGCGCCGTCAGGAGACGTGAAATAGTGGGCCGTTCCGCGTGTTGATGCAAGGCATCGTTGAGTGCCTGGGCAGCATCGTGGATGCCTTTCAGGCCAAGTGTCCCTGAAACGCCTTTCAGGCCATGCGAGAGATGTTCCACCTGGGACATGTCGTCCCGATCCAGGGCATCACTGATTTTCCCGGCGTCATCACCGTGGGTTTCTACAAAAATCCTGAGCAGGCGCAAATAGCTGGACAGCTTGCCGCGCATGGCTTTCAGCCCGTAGGCGTAATCCAGTCCGGGAACCGAGTTCAGTCCGGCCGACAGCGCTTTTGCTGAATCGGACGGGGATACGATGGCAGGGGCTGGCGACGACACGGTCGCCAGTGCGTCGGGGACGATCCATTTGATCAAGGCTGCATAGAGCGCGCCCGGGTTGACCGGCTTGGCAATATGATCGTTCATGCCTGCTTCGATGCAACGCTGGCGGTCCTCGCCGAAGGCGTTCGCCGTCATGGCCAGAATGGGCACCTTGCGTCCGCTTGCGCTGCCCCGAATCAGTCGGGTAGCAGTCAGGCCGTCCATGACCGGCATCTGAATGTCCATCAGGATCAGGTCATAGGCGTTTTCAGCCGCCATTTTTACGGCAATCTCGCCATCTTCCGCGAGTTCCACCTGGAGGCCGATTTCCCTGAGGAGTTCCAGCGCCACTTCCTGGTTGATCGGGTTGTCTTCGACCAGCAACAGGCGGGCTTGCGGGCAATGGCTGGCAATGACCCGCGCCGCTTCGCTGGCTGTCAGGCAGGGGGCGGGCAGCTCGCCGGCAGATTTGCCGACTTTGAGTCTGGCCGTAAACCAGAAGGTGCTTCCTTCTCCAAGACTGCTTGAAACGCCGGCGTCGCCATCCATCAGGTGGGCCAGCTGATAGGCAATGGCGAGTCCCAGGCCGGTGCCGCCGAAACGCCGCGTGGTCGAATTGTCGGCCTGTTCGAAGGCCTTGAAGAGGCGGCTCTGATGCTCCGGGGCGATGCCGATTCCGGTATCGGTCACGGCGAAGCGGACGATCAGATCGTCGCCCTTCCTGTCGATCAGTTCGATGGCGATGGAAATGCTGCCCTTTTCGGTGAACTTGACGGCATTTCCCAAATAGTTGAGCAGGATCTGACCGATGCGCAAGGGGTCGCCATGCAGGACGGCGGGCAGGGCAGGGTCGATTTGCTTGCGAAGGCGAAGCCCCCGGGATTCGAGTCGGTCGATGAGCAGTTCGCAGGTCGTGTCGAGCAGGTTGGCGACACGGAAGTCGACCGGCGCGAGTTCCATTTTCCCGGCCTCGATTTTCGAGATGTCTAGGATCTGGTTGATGATGGCCAGCAGGTGGTGAGCGGCATCCCCGACCTTGTTCAGGCGGCCGAGCTGGTCAGTGTCCTGGGTGTGCTGCTCGGCAAGGTGGGTCAGTCCGATGATGGCGTTCATCGGGGTTCGAATTTCATGGCTCATGTTCGCCAGAAACTCGCTCTTGGCGCGATTGGCCTGTTCGGCGGCATTTTTGGCGGCATCCAGCTCGGCTGTGCGGGCCGCCACGAGATCTTCGAGGTGTTCCCGGTACTGTTCGAGTTCCTTGGCCGTGCGCTTGGCTTCGGTAATGTCCTGCCAGATGCTGCTGACCATCGGTTTGCCGCCGACCGTGACCAGCGAGGCGCCGACGCGGGCAATCTGGATGCTGCCATCCTTGCGGATGTGCTGGTTTTCGAACACCGCATTGCCTATTTCCATGATCCGGCGGATCGAGGCCTGAAGGTCGGCCCGGCTCATGGTGGCCTGGATGCTGTCCAGCGTCTTGTCGACGAATTCGTCACGGGAATAGCCCAGGTCCCGCAAGGCGGCATCGTTGATTTCGAGGATCTTCAGCGTTTCGGGGTCGACCAGGCAGATGCCATCCTGCGCGTGGTTGACGATGTTGCGGTAGCTCTCCTCTCGTTCGCGCAATGCACGCTCTGCCGCCATGCGCGCCGAGGTGTCGACGATGTACACGACGAGATGGGGAACGCCGTCCATCATGACATTTTCTGCCGAGAGACTGATCTCCCGTTGCCGGCCATCGCGTCCGACGCCGATGCTGGGGTAGTCGACGACCCGGCCATCCCGGCGCAGCAACTCGACCATTTTGGTTCGATCGGCCGCGCTGCCCCAAAGCCCGGCCTCCAGCGTCGTCTTGCCGATCAAGTCCTCGCGCGTCCAGCCATATTCGCTGAGCAGGCGGGCATTGGCCTCGACGAGCTTGCCGTCGGTCTGACGGGTGATGCAGGCAGCGACCGGGGCGGCGCGGAAGGCGATGGCCAGCCGCTGCTGAAGCTGATCGATCTGCTCCGCTGCCCGCACGCGTTCGGAAATGTCGAGAATGAATGCCAGAACGTAGGGGTTTCCGCCCAGGTGGACGACTTCGGCGGATACGCTGATCTGGATCGGCGAGCCATCGCGGCGTCGCCACTCGGTCTGATAGTCCTGCAGCAAGCCGGTTTTCATCAATTGCTGGCGCCAGATTTCGCGCGCCTCGTCGCTCGGCCACAGGTGGAAATCGAGCGCGCTCTTGCCCAGCAGCTCTTCCCGCGCCCAGCCGAGCAATTCCAGGTAGCGCGGATTGACGTCCAGGAAGGTGCCATCGTCGAGGGTGCTCAGGGAGATGGCTGCCGGACTGCCGTTGAAGGCGACGGTGAATCGCTCCTGCAGTTCGTGGGTTTGCGTCATGTCGCGACCGATGCCGAGAACGCCGATCAGATGACCGGCGCTATCGCGTATCGGTGCCTTGATGGTCTGCAGCAACTCGCGATGGCCGTCGCTGGCGAAGGTCACCCATTCGTCGTTGCGGCAGGGGCCGTTGGCGAGCAGGGCGGCGAGGTCGTTGGCACGGAAGAATCTGGCGAGTTCGGGGTCGACGAAATCGAAATCGGTTTTGCCCCGGATACTGGCTTCGTCCGCCCCGAAAAATTGCTCGAAGCGCCTGTTGCAGCTCAGATAGACGCCATCGGGGTCCTTCAGCCAGATCAGGTCGGGGATGGTGTCGAACAGGGTGCGCAATTGGCCGCGCTCCTGCTCGAGGATGGCTTTCGCTTCTTCGGCTGCTGCCCGGCGCGACATGTTGTCGCGCAGGAGACGGTGCAGGAGCAGGTAGAGGAGGCCTGCCGTGGTGGCGATGAAGAACCAGCCCTTGAACATGCTGGCGGTGATCCGCGCCGCCGGATCGGAGATCAGGTAGGCGACGAGCTGGTCCGAAACGAGAATCCACAAGGCCGCCAGCGCAACGTAGGGAAGGACGACCTGGGCGATGGCCCGGTTCAGTTCCTTGTGCTGATCGGTGCGTTGGGGGGGCGGCATGTCTTATTCGGCGTAGGTTTTGGCGATCGTGATGAAGGTGGCGTACTCGCGCACGAAAGCCTCGGCGATGTCGGGGTCGAAATGGGTTCCTCTTCCCTCGACGATGATGCGATAGGCTTCATCGAAGGAAAAGGCCTGCTTGTAGACGCGCTTGCAGGTCAGGGCGTCGAACACGTCGGCCAAGGCCATCAGGCGCGCGGCGACGGGGATGGCGTCGCCCTTGAGTCCGTCGGGGTAGCCCGTGCCATCCCATTTTTCGTGATGCGAGCGGGCAATCAATTTGGCGATCGCCAGGAATTCGACTGGCTTTTCGGCATCAGCCTCGGCTTGGGCGATGGCGTTGCTGCCCAGTTCGGCATGGGTCTTCATGATCGTCCACTCTTCCGGCGTCAGTTTGCCGGGCTTGAGGAGGATGTGGTCGGGAATGCCGACCTTGCCGATGTCGTGCAGCGGTGCGGACTGCGCGAGGGCATTGATGGTGCGTTCGTCGAGATACGCGCTGAAGCGCGAGTGATTGCGCAGGGCCCTGGCCAGCGTCAGAACGTATTCCTGCGTGCGCCGGAGGTGCTTGCCGGTTTCCGGGTCGCGGGTCTCGGCCAGGCGGGCCAGTGCGTGAATGCTGACTTCCTGGATCAACTGGTTTTCGCCCATGCGGCGGACCACTTCGGCTTCCAGGTAGCTGTTCTGGTCGCTGAGGATGTCGCGGGCCTGCTTGAGGTCGAGCTGGGTCCGGATGCGGGCGAGGACGATGCTGGGGCGGATCGGTTTGGTGATGTAGTCGACGGCGCCGTGATCCAGCCCGCGTTCCTCGTCCTCGGTGCCGTCCATGGCAGTCACGAAGATTACGGGGATGTTGCGGGTGAGCGGCGAGGCGCGCAGTTCGGCCAGCACGTCGTAACCATCCATCTCCGGCATCATGACGTCGAGCAGGATGAGGTCCGGCGTCGGGGTGCCCTGCGCGATCTGCAGGGCGCGCCGGCCGGAGTTGGCGGCGCGTACCCGATAGGTGGGTTGCAACAACTCACCGAGGACACTGAGGTTCTCCGGCGTGTCGTCGACGATGAGTATGGTCGGTGGTCTCTCGCTCATTCGCTGTCTCCAGTCGCCTTTTAATGGCGAATTTCACAAAATTATCACCTTAAGGCCGAAAAATAGCTATGGCGGAAAACGCTTTCCGACGCTCTGGGGCGGTTTTTGGGGAAAAAACCTTATCGGGCAAATTTCAATTTTGGGCTTTTTTTCCGGTTGACCGTGAAATCGCGAATTGCCGGTCCCGGTAAGCGCCAGGCTGCGTCTCAGTTGTCGCGCTGGTTGCCGACGATGCGGTGATAGATGGCAAAGCGCGCCTTGTCGATGTGGCCGGCGTCGACGGCCGCGATCAGGGCGCAGTCGGGTTCCTTGTGGTGGTGGCAATCGCGAAAGCGGCATTTGCCGAGAAATGGGCGGAACTCGGGAAAGGCGATTTCGATTTCCTGGCGGTCGAGGTGGCCCAGACCGAATTCCTGCAGGCCGGGCGAGTCGATCAGGTGCGAGTCGGCGTCAAGGTGGTAGAGCGTGGCGTGCGTCGTGGTGTGCTTGCCGGAGTCGAGCGCCAGCGATATCTCGCGGGTCGCCGCCCGGGCTTCGGGAATCAGCGCATTGACCAGGGTCGATTTGCCCATGCCGGACTGGCCGACGAGCACGCTGGTCTGGCCGGCAAGCCAGGGACGCAGGTCATCGGCGTGGTCGCGGGCGGAGAGTTCGAGGACGCGATAGCCCTGCGCGGCGAGGACCGCCAGCCGCTGGCGGGCGCCGGCCAGCCGGTCGGTGAGGTCACACTTGTTGAGGATGATGAGCGCGCTGATCTCCTCGCTTTCCGCGGCCACCAGGGCGCGGCTGATCAACTCGTCGGAAAAGGCCGGTTCGGTGGCAACGACGATGATCAGCTGATCGACATTGGCGGCAATCAGTTTCTGGCGGATTTCGTTGGAGCGGTAGAGCAGGCTGCTGCGCGGCTCGATTGCCTCGATCACGCCCTGGTCGTCGGCGGTCTGCTGGATATTGACGCGGTCACCGCAGGCGACGTCGCTTTTCTTGCCCCGGGGGAAACAGCTCAGTCGCCTGGCATCCGCCAGTTCGACGATGTACTGGCGGCCATGCGCGGCGATGACGCGTCCTTCCATCAGTTTTTGAAGCGGTAGTACTGCTGGTTCAGATAGGCCGCGACCTCGGCTTCCTCTTCCGGAAACCAGCCGGCCTTGACCTGCGAATTGCAGGTGGCGACGCGTTGCAGGACGTCGAGCTGGGTCGACAGCAGGCGGCCGTCGCGGGTGTACATCTTGCTGCCGTCGCCGCCGTAATAGCGGACGTGGCAGGCGATGCACGCCTTGTCATGATGTTCCTTGCCGTTTTTTGGATCGGCGTCGCCCCAGGGTTCCGCAGCTGCGACGAGCGGCGGTGCCAGGGTGGCGGCAAGCAGTGCGTAGAGCGTCTTCATGCGGGATTCTCCTGGGCTTGCAGGTGCGCGATGCGCTGGGCTGCCGGTGGATGGGAGTCGTAAAACAACGAGTGTAGCGGGTCGGGCGTCAGGGTAGAAGCATTGTCCTGATAGAGCTTGACCAGGGCGTGCACGAGATCGTCGGCCGAGGCATTCTCCGCCGCATAGGCGTCCGCCTCGAATTCATGCTGGCGGGAAAAGTGGCTCATCAGCGGGCTGAGCGGGAAGGTGAATACCGGCATGACAAGGAAGAACAGGATCAGCGCCAACGTCGTGTTCTGCGCCGGTACGCCGAGCCCGGCATAGAACCAGGGGGCGTCGATCAACTGGCCGAGCAGCCAGAGAAAACCGAGCGATCCGGCGAACATCAGGACCATGCGCTTGACCACGTGCTTTTTCCGGAAATGACCCAGTTCATGGGCCAGCACGGCCTCGACCTCGGTCGGCGCGAGGCGGGCGAGCAGGGTGTCGAAGAAGACGATCCGCTTGTTGTTGCCAAAGCCCGTGAAATAGGCGTTGCCGTGGCTGGAACGCTTCGAGCCATCCATCACGAAGAGGCCCGAGGAGCGAAAGCCGCAACGCCCCAGCAGCGCCTCGATGCGCGATTTCATCTCACCCTCTTCGAGCGGCGAGAACTTGTTGAAGAGCGGTGCAATCCAGGTCGGGTAAACGAACATGATGAGCAGGTTGAAACCGCTCCAGAACAGCCAGACGTAAAGCCACCAGTATTCGCCCATCGCGCCCATGAGCCAAAGGACGGCGGCTATGACCGGGGCGCCGATGGCGACGCCCAGCACGGTCTGCTTGAGCAAGTCCGTGAAGAACAGGCCCAGCGTCATGCGGTTGAAGCCGTGGCGAGCCTCGACCACGAACTGGCTGTAGAGCGATAGCGGCAAGTCGATCAGGCCGGAAATGAACATCAGGCTGAAAATCATCGCCAGTCCGTAGGCGAGGCCGTCAAGGCGGACCGACCAGATATCGTGCAGCGCCGCGAGGCCGCCACCCAGCGTGAAGGCAATCAACATGGCCGCCTCGATCAGGGTGCCGACCATGGCGATCTTGCTGCGGTCCACCGTGTAGGCGGCGGCTTTTTGATGGTCAGCGAGGGCAATGCGTTCGGCGAAGTCGGCCGGTACGGCGTTGCGATGCGCGTCTACGAAGCGAATGTGCCGACGCTTGAGCCACAGGCGGACTGTGACGGTCAACAGGAAAAAAACGAGAAAAACGAAAGTGAAATCAGGCGTCACGGATACGGGGCCAAAGCTGTGCGAAAATCGCGGTTTTCAAGGATTCGGGCAATTATATGGCAGGCACTGCAAACAACCTCGTCTGGCTGGACATGGAAATGACCGGGTTGAACCCGGATGGCGATCGCATCATCGAAATGGCCATGGTCGTCACCAATTCCGAACTGGAAATGGTCGCCGAATCGCCGGCCTGGGTCGTCCATCAGTCCGATGCCGTGCTGGCCGGCATGGACGACTGGAATCAGAAGACCCACGGTCGTTCCGGCCTGATCGACAAGGTCAAGGCCTCGACGATGGATGAAGCCGCCGTCGAAGCCGAAGCCCTCGAATTCCTCAAGAAGTATTCGCTGGCCGGCCATTCACCCATGTGCGGCAACTCCATCGGTCAGGATCGCCGCTTCATGGCGCGCTACATGCCGACGCTGGAAGCCTTTTTCCACTATCGCAATCTCGACGTCAGCACCCTGAAAGAGTTGTGCAAGCGCTGGCAACCGGAGATTTACAAAGGCTTCAAGAAAAAGAGCAAGCACACGGCGCTGGCCGACATCTATGAATCCATCGATGAGCTGAAGTACTACCGCGAGCACTTCCTGAAGGGCTGACGCCCCGCTTCGGCGGCCGTCAGCGGCGGAGGAGACGGAAGGTCTCCTTGCGGTCGCCCGGCCGGTTGCCTTCCCAGACCTTGGTCCAGTGGCCATTGGGCGCAGCCAGTTCCTTCCGGGTGTCGCCGACCACCAGCAGCCAGTTGCAGGCCTGGCCTGCCTTCGAGTCCTCGGCCGCCGGTTCGATGCCGACGAAATAAGCCAGCGAGGCCAGTTGCGTGTTGTTCAGACCGCGTTCTGCCAGGCAGCCGTGATCGGCAGGCAGGCGCTGGGCGATGGCCTGGGCAACGGGGCGATAGGACTTGTTGAAGTCGAACCAGGGCATGATCAGCGTCGTTGCCAGCAGCCACAGGGTGGTGCAGCCCAGCGTCCAGTGGGTCAGGCTGCGATAGGGTGAGCGTGGTGCCGTGACGATCAGCCAGATCCACCAAGCCGTGGCCGCCACGCCGACCAGCATCGCCAGCAGATCGAATTGTCCGACAAATCCCGGCCGCAACACCACGGCCCGCTTCGCCATCTGTGCCGGCCAACCCAATGCCATCGCCGACCAGCCCAGCCAGACCAGGCCGACAAAGACACTGAAAGTCGACATGGCGAACCAGTCGAAGGCATTGGCCGCGCCGCGCCGCAACGCCAGCGCGCCCGGGGTGGCCAGCAGGGCCAGCGGCGGCAGCAAGAGGAGCGCCGGAATCTGGCGTGGACGGTAACCCCAGGCCAGCAGCAACAAGGTCATCAGCAAGAAGGCGAGGGGAAGAAGCTGTTCCGGAGCACGGAGCGTTTTTCGCCTGATCCATAGCGTCCACGCAGCCAGCGGGAACGCCGGGAATGCGAACCAGGGCAGCATGGCCAGGAAACGACCGCCGCCGACCATCGAAAATGGCGTCTTCAAGGGTGCCAGTTCGGTCGCCAGCCAGCCGTGGAAGCGTGCCGGTTCCAGAAAGAGAAGAAGCAGGGGCCAGGGCAATATCAGGACGATGGCCAGCGCCAGTCCGATCAACAAGGTGTGCAGGGCCTTTTGACGATCCGGAGAGAGCCACCAGGCAACCGGGGCGATGGCCAGTAGCGGTAGCGTCGGCGCAATGCCGGTGCCAAGCAGGCAGCCTGCTACCGCCAGACCATAAAAAATGCCCGTCAGGCGAGGTTTGCGCCCGATCGCGGCGAGTCCGCCCAGGCCACCGGCGTAGGCTGCCAGCGCAATCAACATGGGCTGCGCATCGTGCGCATGAAAGAGTAGTCCGGCGCAGCCGGCCAAGAGCAGCGGGCTGGCCGCGGCGCTATCCTCGCCGTACAGTTCCCGGCCGGCGTAATACAGCCCGATCAAGGCCAGGGCAACCCAGATGCCGCTGGCCAGACGCATCGCCTCATGAAGCGGCAATAGCCATCCGAACAGATGTCCGGTCAGCGCTGCGCTCCAGTAATAAAGCGGCGGCTCGTGGAAGGGGCGGCCTGCCAGATCGGGCGACAGCCAGTCCCCGTAATTCAGCATGTGCCACGCCGTACCAATGTGGATGGCGTCTTCGCCTTTCCAGGGATCGCGGCCAAAAAGGCCGGCCATCACGTAGAAAGCCAGGATCGCAGCCAGCACCCAGCCGGCGGGCGGCAGTTGGATGCCGCGACGCATGGTCTGGCGAATCAGGGCAAATAGTTCAGGCATGTCGGCCAGAAATGAAAAAGGCAGCCATATGGCTGCCTTTTATACCGTAATTCGGGTGATCAGGCAGCAGCCTTGCCGCGCATCGCGCCGAATTTCTGGTTGAAGCGCTCAACACGGCCAGCCGTGTCGACGATCTTCTGCTTGCCGGTGTAGAACGGGTGGCAGAGGGAACAGACTTCGACGTGAAGCGCCTTCTTCATGGTCGATTTGGTCGTGAAGGTGCTGCCACAGGAGCAGGTCACCTGAATCTCGTTGTAATCCGGATGGATATTGGCTTTCATCTTTAGTCCTTAAGTCAAGCGACCGGCGGATGTGGCCGATCTAGTAAGCCGGTCATTATCGTTGAATAATCACCGGCTTGCAATGTTTTTTGTCGGCCGCGCTGTCTGGCGTCACAACGCACCCCACGGCTTGTTGCGGCGAAGGCCAACTTTGTTAGCGAAGTTAAGCCCGCGCAGGAGGGCGGCCGAAGCCAAAGCTGCCGTTGCGATGCGGCTTTAGCCGCGGCGCATGGCGTCAAAAAACTCCTGGTTGCCCTTGGTCGATTTGACCTTGTCGAGCAGGAATTCCATGGCTTCCAGATCATCCATCGGGTAGCAGAGTTTGCGCAGGACCCACATCTTCTGCAGCACATCCGGCTTGAGCAGCAGCTCTTCGCGGCGGGTGCCGGAGCGGTTGACGTTGACCGCGGGATACATCCGCTTTTCCGCCATGCGACGGTCAAGATGGATTTCGGAATTGCCGGTACCCTTGAATTCTTCGTAAATCACTTCGTCCATGCGCGAGCCGGTATCGATCAGCGCCGTGGCGAGGATGGTCAGCGAGCCGCCTTCCTCGATGTTGCGTGCTGCACCGAAGAAGCGCTTGGGCTTCTGCAGGGCATTGGCGTCGACACCACCCGTCAGCACCTTGCCGGAAGCCGGTTGTACGGTGTTGTAGGCGCGGGCCAGGCGAGTGATCGAGTCGAGCAGGATCACGACGTCCTTCTTGTGCTCGACCAGGCGCTTGGCTTTCTCGATGACCATCTCGGCAACTGCGACGTGGCGGGTGGCCGGTTCGTCGAAGGTAGAGGCGACGACCTCACCCTTGACGGTGCGGGTCATTTCGGTGACTTCTTCCGGACGCTCGTCGATAAGCAGCACGATCAACACGACTTCCGGATGATTGGCGGTAATCGCGTGGGCGATGTTCTGCAGCATCACGGTCTTGCCGGTCTTCGGCGGTGCAACGAGCAGGCCACGCTGGCCGCAGCCGATCGGGGCGATCATGTCGATGACACGGCTGGTAATGTTTTCGTCGGACTTGATGTCGCGTTCGAGCTTGAGGTGACGCGTCGGATGCAGCGGCGTCAGGTTCTCGAACATGATCTTGTTTTTGTTGGCTTCGGGCGGGAAGCCATTGATGCGGTCAAGCTTCGTCAATGCAACGTAGCGTTCGCCATCCTTGGGGGTACGAATTTCGCCTTCAACCGTATCGCCCGTGCGCAGGTTGAAACGCCTGACTTGCGACGGCGAAACATAGATATCGTCCGGGTTGGCCAGGTATGAGGTATCGGCCGAGCGAAGAAAGCCGAAGCCATCGGACAGTACTTCGAGGGTGCCATCGCCGTAAATGGTGTCGCCGTTTTTGGCCTTGGCCTTCAGGATGGCATAAATCAATTCCTGTTTGCGCATCCGGTTGGCGTTTTCGATCGCCAATTCGGTCGCCATATCCAGCAGTTTGCTGACGTGTAGTGTTTTGAGTTCGGAAAGTTGCATGTGGGAGTATGGCGCCTAATGGAGGGCCGGGCTGCAGCCCGAAACCGGGGGCGCGAGAGCTTGGTAGCTTTTGAGAGGGGAGTGATACCCGGGCGCTAAGCCGATGGTATCTGCCTGAAGGTGCAGGACGCACCTTCAGGGCAGGAGACTACGGAGATTACAGGTTGCTGTCAATAAAGGCAGCAAGTTGGGATTTGGACAATGCACCAACCTTGGTCGCTTCGATGTTGCCGTTCTTGAAAATCATCAGGGTCGGAATGCCGCGGATGCCGTACTTGGCGGGAGTAGCCTGATTGTCGTCAATATTGACCTTGGCTACCTTCAGTTTGCCGGCATACTCGTTTGCCACTTCGTCGAGGATGGGAGCAATCATCTTGCAGGGCCCACACCACTCTGCCCAGTAGTCGACGAGAACCGGTTGCTGCGATTGCAGCACTTCCGCTTCAAAGGTGTCGTCGGTTACGTAATGAATGTGCTCGCTCATGGTTGCCTCATGGGATGGGTAAAACGAATCGGTGAGATCGCGCCGGATTGGCGACGTGAATGTTGCGTGATGCTAGCGAAAAAAGAGGCTGTAGGGAAGCATCGACATCAGGGTTTAAGCAGATTGGCTAGTTCGACCGCTGTTTTGACCTTCATCTTGTCGAAAAGGTTGGCGCGATGCACCTCGACGGTGCGCATGCTGATGTTCAGTTCGTCAGCGATGACCTTGTTGAATTTGCCCATCAGCACGAGGTCCATGATCTGGCGCTCGCGCGTGGTCAATGTGGAAATTCTTGCATTGACAGAGTCTGCCGAGGCATTGGCCGCTCGCTGGCGGGCATCAAGATTCATCGCTTCTTCGATGCGGGTGGCCAGCTCATTGTCGTTGAGCGGTTTTTCGAAGAAATCGAAAGCGCCTTTTTTGAGCGTATTGACCGCCAGGGGAACGTCACCGTGACCCGTCAGGAAAATGACGGGAAGGGTTGATTTCCTCTCTCGTAGCTGATCAAAGCAGTCCAGTCCGCTCATGCCCGTCATTCGCATGTCGAGGACGACGCAACCGCTGGTACTTGGCGTCCAGGCAGACAAGAAGCTTTCCGCCGAATCGTAGGCGGCATTGGCAATGCCGCGCGATGTGAGCAACCAGGCCAAAGCATCGCGAATCGCGTCGTCGTCGTCAACCAGATGCGCTTTGGGGGAAGTCATTCGCTTTCCATTGGCAGGGTGAATATGAATATCGTACCGCTTCCGGTTGGGGAGTGGATATTGTCTTCAGCCCAAAGTCTGCCTCGATGGAATTCAACAATGGACCGGCAGATGGAAAGTCCGATCCCCATCCCTTCTGGCTTGGTTGTGAAGAATGCCGTAAATAACTTGTCCCGAATTTCTGGCGAGATGCCGCTGCCACAGTCGCTTACCTGGATCTGTATTTCCGAGTCGATCGTTACCGTCGAGATGTTCAGAACGCGATCTGCCTCTTCGTTTCCCGCCATGGCTTCCATTCCGTTGCGGATCAGGTTGAGCAGAACCTGTTCAAGCATCAGGCGATCAGCGGGTATGGGCGCCAGATTGGGGATTTCGCAGTCAATCCGGACGTGGCGTTTGCGCGCTTCCGCTTCCACAAAGCCCAGGCAGTCCTCAATGACCTCCCCGATCAGGCAAGGGGCGCGCTTGGGTTCGCTTTTGCGAACGAAGTCATGTACTCGGCGGATGATTTTCCCCGCGCGCTGGGCTTGTACGCCGATTTTTTCCAAGGCAGGAAGAATGTCCTGGGGGTTAGCCTTTCCGCTGGATAGCAGGTTTTGGCATCCCGTGTTATAGCTGGCGATTGCAGCCAGGGGTTGGTTGAGTTCATGGGCAAGTGTCGATGCCATTTCGCCCATGGTGACCAGTCGCGATGTGAATTGCAGTTTGTCCTGTTGCTGGCGGGCCAGCTCCTCGGCATGCTTGCGTTCCGTGATGTCAAGGACGGACGCCATCCAGCCGGTGTGCCGACCGCTCCCGTCAATCAGTTTTGCTTCGTAGATCAGCGCGTGGAAACGTTCTCCATTTTTGCGCATGAAGGTGATTTCAAAACCGTCAGGCGGGGCTTCTCCGGCCAGAACGGTTTGGTGCATGGCAAATGTTTCTTCCAGTTGCTCGGGGGCCCAATAAGGCATCGGTGGGGCTCGATTGACGAGTTCGGCGGCACTGAAACCAGTCATTCTGCAGAATGCCGGATTGACATAAATGACTCGTCCTTTTAAATCCCTGGCGCGCATGCCGACGGTTAAGGAATCCTCCATGGCAGCCCGGAAGGCGTGTTCTTCCCTGAGTGCATCCTCTGCCAGAGAACGCTTCTTCATCAGGTCACGAACCAGCCACAGGCTCCAGAAAACGCCTGCGGCGAGCAATATGATTGCCGCAACCAGCAGGCGCTGAAGGGTGTTGTCTGGCGCGTTGTAACTTGTGACGCGTAGCAACAAACCCCATCCCGGCGGGTCGAAGGGTATTTCGTAGCTTTGGCTTCGGTTGCCCGATATGTGGGTCTTCGTCGCAAACTGACGATCATTGTCGTCGACTATTTCGACCTTGTATTTTTCGGTGAACCACCATGGTACCTGATTGGCAAGAAGGGTTTCCAGTGGGTAAAGAAGCGCGAGCATCCCGACAATACGGCGCTCATTGAATAGCGGAACAAGCAGCTCGATATAGGCGCGATTATCCTCAAGAAAAAATGGTTCGCTGTATTGCTGTTTACCTAGGCGATGGGCCAGTTCGAAAGCTTTTGCTGTGACTGGCGGACCAAAAGATTCAATGTCGCTATCCGGGTGTTTGGTCGTTGGCAGCGCATCCAGAACATGTCGGTTGTTGTCCAGCCAGAGGATTTGGGCAATATCCGACGAATTTTTCAGCATGTGTTCGGCGCGTATTCTGAAAAGCTTTTGGCGATCAGGCGCATTGGCCATGTCCAGCGCCAACTGCTGCAATTGTTCTTCGTTGCTGCCCAGATGAAAACGAAGATTCTGTTCAAGCCACAGCACATCCTTTATCAGTGCGGAACGCTCTTCTTCAGCCTCATTGCGGTGGAGTAGCCAAATCAGTGCGAGTACGGCAATAAGCAGCAGGACAATGCCCATTTTGGGTAAAGCAAGCAGCCATCGGAGTCGACGGGAGTTTCCACTTGGTATCTGAAGAGTTTGGCTCATTGTCAAAATGGTACATCACGTCATTTCACGATACGTAATTGTGGCTATCCACAATTCGGAAATCCACAATGGTTTGAAGGCATTGCGTTGGGGATACTGCCGCCCACTTTCCGGACTTTCCGGATGGCGCTACCAAAGGAGGGCAAGCCCCGTGGCCAAAAAAGCAATATTCAAGAGTCTCTATTTCCAGGTAATTGTCGCGATCGTCATCGGCGTGTTGCTCGGACATTTCTATCCCGAAACCGGTGCGGCGATGAAGCCGCTGGGTGACGGGTTTATCAAGTTGATCAAAATGATCATTGCCCCGATCATCTTCTGCACCATTGTCGTTGGCATTGCCGGCATGGAGGACATGAAGAAGGTTGGCAAGACAGGCGGGCTTGCCGTTTTGTATTTCGAAATTGTCAGCACGATTGCACTGATCATCGGCTTGATTGTTGTCAATTTGTGGGCGCCGGGTGTTGGCATGAACGTCGATGTTTCGACGCTCGATACAAAAGGCATCGCGAAATATGCCGAGCCGGGCAAGATGCAGTCGACCGTGGATTTTTTGCTGAACATCATCCCGACCAGCGTTGTCGATGCGTTTGCCAAGGGGGACATGCTGCAGGTGCTGTTCTTCTCGATCCTTTTCGGCTATGCCATGCACGCCTTTGGTGAGCGCGGCAAGCCTGTATTCGAGTTGATTGAAAAGCTGTCTCACGTGCTGTTCGGTATCGTTGGCGTCATCATGAAGGTCGCTCCGATCGGTGCTTTTGGTGCAATGGCCTATACCATTGGCAAGCACGGTGTCGGTAGTCTGGCGCAACTGGCCAGCCTGATGGGCGCCTTCTACCTGACTTGCGTGATTTTCATTCTGGGCGTGCTGGGCAGTATCGCCGCCGCTCATGGATTCTCGATCATCAAGCTGATCAAATACATCAAGGAAGAGTTGTTCCTGGTACTTGGCACGTCATCATCGGAGTCTGCGTTGCCTCGCCTGATGGCCAAGATGGAAAATGCCGGCGCCCAGAAATCGGTCGTCGGTCTGGTCGTGCCGACGGGCTATTCCTTCAACCTTGACGGAACATCGATTTATCTCACGATGGCGGCCGTGTTCATTGCTCAGGCTACCAATACGCCGATGGATCTTGGGCAACAAATTACGCTGTTGCTAATCCTGCTCCTTACCTCCAAAGGGGCGGCGGGCGTTACTGGAAGTGGATTCATCGTGTTGGCGGCGACGCTGTCGGCTGTGGGCACGGTCCCGGTTGCCGGATTGGCACTGATTCTTGGTATCGATCGTTTCATGTCCGAGGCTCGCGCATTGACAAACTTTATCGGCAACAGCGTCGCAACATTGGTGGTCGCCAAGTGGTGTAAGGCATTGGATGTCGAGCGAATGAACGCTGTTCTCAACAACGAAACCGATGATGAAGCGGACAACCCTGAGCTGGTTTTGGACGATGCGCCGGAGGTGGTTATCCCCCACGTTCCTCGCCCGATTGTCGAGCACCACTGATCGGTTTTTATCGCCCTCAAACCGCCGGCTGTTCCGGCGGTTTTTTTATGGGCGAGCGCTATGTGGAAAACCACAATACGCGGCAGTTATCTCTTTCGTAATAATTTCATCCAGCTGAAATTGATTAATTTCGCTTTCTCAATTTATTGGAGGAGACAACAATGAAAGTATCCAAATTATTGATCGCTTTGTTCGCAGGTGTCGTGTCGCTGAGCGCCTATGCCCAGGCGCCGATTGTCATCAAGTTCAGTCATGTCGTGGCTGCCGATACCCCGAAAGGCAAAGCGGCCGAAATGTTTGCCAAGAAGGCCGGCGAACTGACCAAGGGCAAGGTCAAGGTTGAGGTCTATGCGAACTCGACGCTTTACAAGGACAAGGAAGAAATGGAAGCGCTGCAACTCGGTGCTGTCCAGATGCTTGCGCCTTCGTTGGCCAAATTTGGCCCGTTGGGTGTCAAGGAATTTGAAGTGTTCGATCTGCCTTTCATCTTCAGCGGCTACGAAGATCTGCGCAAAGTTACCAATGGTCCGGTTGGCAAGCAGTTGCTGAGCAAGCTGGAGCCCAAGGGAATTCGTGGTCTGGGCTACTGGGACAACGGATTCAAGTCCTTTTCGCTGAATACTCCAATCAAGACGCCTGCAGACCTCAAGGGTAAGAAGTTGCGTATCCAGTCTTCCAAGGTGCTCGAGGAAGAAGTGCGCGCGCTGGGCGGCTTGCCTCAAGTCATGGCTTTCTCTGAGGTGTATCAGGCGCTGCAGACGGGCGTTGTAGATGGTACGGAGAATCCGATTTCGAACCTCTATACCCAGAAGATGCATGAAGTGCAGAAACATTTGACGCTGACTGAGCACGGTTACCTCGGTTACGCGGTCATTGTTAACAAGAAATTCTGGGATGGTCTGCCGGCCGATGTGCGCGGGCAACTTGAGGATGCCATGGAGCAGGCAACGCGTTACGCAAACCAGATCGCCAAGGTCGAAAACGATAGCGCACTGGATGCGGTTAAGAAGAGCGGAAAGACAACTGTCTATACACCGACCAAGGAAGAACGTCTGGCATTCAAGAAGGCGCTGGTGCCGGTCCATCAGAAGATGGAAGGCCGCGTTGGCAAGGAAGTGATCCAGGCGGTTTACAAGGATATCGGCTTCAAGCCGGATAGCCTCTGACCGTAGCTGCAACTTGAACGCAGGGGGCCACGGCCCCCTCGTCACAACGGGGGAACTCGTCATGATCAACAAGGCGTTGAATCACCTTGAAGAGTTGCTGGTCACCTTCCTGATGGGGGCTGCCACACTCATAATTTTTCTTTCCGTCATGCACCGCTATCTGGCAGGGATGGATATTCCCGGTCTGCAGGACTGGCTGCTGACACTCAATTTCGGCTGGGCTCAGGAGCTCTGCATCATCATGTTTGTCTGGATGGCGAAATTTGGCGCCGCCTATGGCGTGCGTACCGGCATCCACGTTGGCGTCGATGTGCTGATCAACCGACTCGATGATGGAGCCCGGGGCAAGGCCATTGTTTTCGGCTTGTTGGCCGGCGCCTTGTTTACCGGCATCGTGGCGACACTTGGTGGGCATTTTGTCTGGGAAAACGGTGCCCATTACGCCATATTCCAGTTCCTCGGGATCGATACCGGGGACAACTATGAGGGGCCGACGACACCGGACCTTGAATGGCCTACCTGGATCGTCTATAGCGCTATTCCGCTTGGCTCTTCGCTGATGTGTTTCCGCTTCTTGCAGGTTTGTATTTCGTTCATTCGTACGGGTGAGCTACCACATCATGATCATGGGCACGTCGATGGTCTGGAAGATGAAAAGCCGCCTGTCGATGTCAATCTTTATGGAATGGACGATAACCTGCACATGCACGACTTGAAGCACCCAATGGTTGGTGAGCGCCGTTCAGGTGAAGATCGCCGGCAGGTGGAGATGAGCGGTCAGGATCAAGAGCGCCGCCAGGGTGAGCGCCGCAACAAAAACGAGAAGGGGGAGCAGCAATGAACGCTCTGGTAATTTTCGGTCTGCTCGCCGTGCTCATGCTGTCCGGCATGCCGATCTCCATTTCGCTCGGTCTGACTGTGCTGACCTTCCTCTTTACGATGACAGAAGTGCCGCTCGAATCGGTGGCGCTTAAGCTCTTCACCGGCATCGAGAAGTTCGAAATCATGGCCATTCCGTTTTTCATCCTGGCCGGTAACTTTCTGACACACGGCGGGGTGGCGAAACGGATGATCAATTTCGCGACATCCATGGTCGGCCATTGGTATGGTGGTCTTGGCTTGGCCGGCGTGTTGGCCTGTGCGCTGTTCGCGGCAGTCTCTGGTTCCAGTCCCGCGACGGTCGTGGCTATCGGTTCCATTCTCCTGCCGGCTATGGTCAAGGCAGGGTTCCCGAACAAGTTCGGCGCCGGCGTCATTGCGACTTCCGGGGCCCTTGGCATCCTCATTCCGCCGTCCATCGTCATGGTGATGTACTCGGTGGCGACCAATACATCGGTCGGCGCGCTATTTATGGCCGGCGTAATTCCGGGCTTGGCGTTGGCAGGTGTGTTGGGTGGTGTTACCTGGTATCGCGCCAAGAAATTCAACTACCCACGCCAACCGAAGGCCACTTGGGGAGAGCGCTGGAGAGCCTTCCGCGCTTCGGTTTGGGGGCTGTTGCTCATCGTTGTTGTCATGGGTGGAATCTATTCAGGTATTTTCACGCCGACAGAGGCTGCGGCCATGTCTGCAGTCTATGCCTTTATTTGCGCCGTGTTCATCTACAAGGATCTCGGGTTGAAGGACGTGCCAAAGGTGTTGCTCAACTCGGCGAACATGTCGGCAATGTTGCTCTACATCATCACCAATGCCGTGTTGTTCTCGTTCATCATGACCAACGAAAATATTCCGCAGGCACTGGCGGACTGGATGTTGGGCAATGGTTTGGGGGTGATCACCTTCCTGCTGGCGGTCAATGTGATCCTGCTTCTGGCTGGTAACTTCATGGAGCCGTCATCAATTGTCCTGATCTTCGCTCCCATCCTATTCCCGGTTGCAGTTGCGCTCGGCATCCACCCCGTGCATTTTGGCATCCTGATGGTGGTAAATATGGAGGTTGGTATGTGCCACCCGCCGGTCGGACTGAATCTCTATGTCGCGTCGGGGATTACCAAAATGGGGATTACAGAACTCACTATCGCAGTCTGGCCATGGTTGCTCTCCATGCTGGGCTTCCTGCTCGTGGTGACGTACTGGCCTGCATTGTCCCTTTGGCTGCCACAGCAACTCGGCATGATCTAAGTCTGCCTGCAGGTTCAGTGTTGTTTGCAAGCCCCGGCTGAGTCCGGGGCTTGTTCATTTTCCGAACTCGTATGGCACAATCCGCTCCCCGGAGCGTCTGTTAGGAAACCATGAAATTCGCCTTGTCGATAATCGCCTTGATCGTTGCTGCCCTGGTCATTCCCTTCTTGTTACCGGGTACCGGCAAGCAAGCAGGCGTGGACCCCAATGCCAATTTACCCTGGCAAATCGAACTAGACGGAAAGGGCGGGAGTGCGGTTTTTGGTTTGCAGCCAGGAGTCAGCACTGTCGGTGACGTACGCAAAAAGCTGGGTGCCGAGATCGATCTGGCGATTATTGCGGAACCCAACGAAATTGGCACCCTTGAAGGCTATTACTCGCAAGTGGCGTTAGGTTTTGTGCTGGCCAAGGTGATTGTTACGGTCGACGCGAAAAATGAGGCAATTCTGGAAATGCGGGAACGCGCACTGAAAGCCAAGCACATGGAAAGCGTGACGCGGAAGATTACCTTGCACCCCGATGACCTGCTGGCGATCGAAAAGATGGCCGTTAAGGCGATTAGTGTCATACCCACCGTCAACCTGGATGAAGAGACGGTCACTCAGCGTTTTGGGAAGCCCGGCGAGCGGCTTGTCGTTTCGGAAAAGCGCGTGCATTTGCTCTATCCGGACAAGGGGCTTGATGTAGTGGTCGATGCCGATGGCAAGGAGTTGATGCAGTACGTTGCGCCAAGAGATTTCGCTGTGCTGCGTGAGCCGTTGAACCATGTTGATGCTGAGAAGCGGCAGCAGCAGTGATGCAGGCGCTTACGTTCTGAATCTGCTAAAATCGCCCGTTTTTCAACTAACTAGCTTTCCCGGAGCAATTACATGGCTATCGAACGCACCCTTTCCATCATCAAACCCGATGCAGTTGCGAAGAACGTTATCGGCAAGATTTACTCCCGTTTTGAAACCAATGGTCTGAAGATTGTTGCTTCCAAGATGGCTTGGCTGTCTCCGCAGGAAGCTGGTCAGTTCTACGCTGTGCACAAAGAGCGCCCCTTCTTCAAGGATCTGGTGGCATTCATGATCTCTGGCCCAGTCATGATTCAAGTGCTCGAAGGCGAAAATGCCATTGCCAAGAATCGCGAGCTGATGGGCGCAACCGATCCGAAGAAGGCTGACGCTGGCACCATTCGCGCTGACTTCGCCGAATCCATCGACGCCAATGCTGTTCACGGCTCCGATGCCCCAGAGACCGCTGCCGTGGAAATCGCCTTCTTCTTCCCCGGCATGAACGTCTACAGCGGCCGATAAGCAACACTGAATGACCGTCAATCTGCTGGATCTTGATGGCGAAAGCCTGACTGCCTGGTTTGCCGAACAGGGTGAAAAACCCTTCCGCGCCAAGCAGGTCTTGCGCTGGATCCATCGCTCCGGCGTGGCGGACTTCGATGCCATGACCGACATCGCCAAGAGCCTTCGCGAGAAGCTCAAGGCAAGGGCGGTCGTGGCGCCGCCTGCCGTTGTGTCGGACAAATTGTCCGGCGACGGTACCCGCAAATTTCTGATTGATGTCGGAAATGGAAATGCAGTCGAAACAGTATTCATTCCCGAGGACGATCGCGGGACACTGTGCATTTCGACGCAGGCCGGCTGTGCCCTTGATTGCGCATTTTGCTCGACCGGAAAACAAGGGTTCAATCGCAATCTGACTGTCGCAGAAATCATTGGTCAGCTTTGGCAGGCCAATCATGCACTGGGCGCAGTTCACGGTAGCGAGCGCGTCATCTCGAACGTGGTTCTCATGGGAATGGGCGAGCCCCTGGCCAATTTTGACAATGCTGTTACCGCTTTGAAGCTGATGCTTGATGACAACGCATATGGCTTGTCTCGCCGGCGCGTTACCGTTTCAACGTCGGGGTTGGTGCCGAACATTGATCGGCTGGGCGATGCCTGTCCGGTGGCCTTGGCGGTGTCATTGCATGCACCCAACGACAAGTTGCGTGACCAGATTGTCCCCATAAACCAGAAGTATCCGTTGAAGGAACTAATGGCCGCGTGCCGTCGCTATCTTGACAAGGCGCCGCGCGATTTCATCACCTTCGAGTACATCATGCTTGACGGCATCAATGACAGCGATGCCCATGCGCGCGAATTGCTGACACTGGTCAAGAATGTTCACTGCAAGTTGAACCTGATTCCCTTCAACCCGTTTCCCGGTTCACCGTTCAGGCGCTCTCCAGCCGACAGGGTGCGCAGCTTTGCTGAGATATTGATGGGGGCTGGTGTGGTGACAACGACACGCAAGACGCGTGGAGACGATATTGATGCAGCTTGCGGTCAGTTGGCCGGACAAATCGCCGACAAGACAAAACGTACTGTTGGACGAGTGATTCCGTTAATGGAGGCGAGATCGTGAAATTCCTTATGCTGAAAAATCGTTTGGCATTGATTTTCCTGGGAGTCCTGTGTGTCATGCCAGTGCAGGCGCAATACGACTTCAACCCCTCGGCGACTGGGCAGTCTCAGAAATCTACCGATCCTCGCAATCGAGCCAAGATTCATACAGAGTTGGGATCGATGTACTTTCAGGCGGGCAATCCCGCCGTTGCTCTGGACGAACTGCGCATAGCGCTAGATGCCGATTCCAGCTATGTGCAAGCCTACAGTGTCCGAGGGTTGGTACATACTTCCCTAAAGGAATATGGCAAGGCCGAAGACGATTTTCGGCGGGCGCTGAATCTGGCCCCGAATGACCCTGAGGTCAATAACAACTATGGTTGGTATCTTTGTGAAACGGGCAAGGAACGGCAGTCGATCGCCTATTTTCTGAATGCATTGAAGAGTCCGCTCTATGAGACGCCTGATCGCGCTTATACCAATGCAGGAACTTGTGCATTCAAGGCTGGTGACTTGGATGGCGCCCAAAACTATTTATTGAAGGCGTTGCAGCTTTCTCGCGATGGCGCCGTTTCGGCACGTCTGCAACTGGCCAAGGTTTTTTATCAGCGTGGTATTTACGAAGAGTCCCGTATTTATTTGGCTGATGCACTCCGGATGATGGAGCCGCCAACTGCTGACGCGCTCTGGCTGGGGTTGCGCCTTGAACGCAGAGCGGGCAATCGCTCAGGAGAAGGTGGTTATGCGTCGCAATTGCGGGGGCGCTATCCTACCTCGCAGGAGTATCAGGAATTCCTTAAGGGTAATTTTGAATGAGTGAGCAGGAGAATACGCCAGACGTCGTCTCGGAAGAGCTTGTTCCAGTATCTACTCCTTCCGTCGGTGAGCAGCTTCGTTTGGCCCGGGAGGCGCGTGGTCTTCAGGTGGCTGACATAGCGCAAACGCTGAAACTCGGACAGCGTCAAGTTGAGGCGCTGGAAAGTGGTGACTGGGGAAATCTACCTGGCAACACTTTCATCCGGGGCTTTGTTCGCAACTATGCCCGACTGATCCAAATTGATTCTGCACCGCTGATGCTTCTCTTGGATCAGGTTCTGGAAAAGCCAATTAACAGTTTGGGTGTTTCCGATGTTGCGCCCACTGCGATGCCACATAGTGGCAGTGTTGGGTCGCAGCGAAGCAAGTTGGTTGTGCTGATTGGTGCTGCTTCAGTCGTTTTGGCAGGAATGGCATATTTTCTGATGCCAAGCGATCTGTCGTCGCTTCGGGAAAGCACACAGACACTGCTCGACTCTCTAGCACGCAAGGATTCTGAAGGTGGGGTGGCTGCGCCGGTTGCACCGGCTTCAGAACCTGTTTTTCCGCCTGGTGCAACGCCTCAGCAGGTCATGAATCCGCAAGTGCTTGCGCCGGCCGAGGTCCAAGCTTCGTCATCGCCTTCTGGAACAGTCGCATCGTCGGGTTCTACGGAAGCACGGGATTCTGCTAAGCCAACCAACAATGCGCCCCAAATGCGCTTCCTTTTCGAGAAAGACTCTTGGTTGGAGGTACGGGACCGCGATAATAAAGTGGTGTTTTCGCAAAAGCTAACGGCGGGTACAGAGCAGGCCCTCTCAGGACAGGGGCCGCTCTCGGTAACGATTGGCTATGCGCCGGGTGTCCGTGTCTTCTGGCATGGAGAGGCAGTGGATCTTGCGCCTCATACACGCGGTGATGTTGCTCGCCTCGTTCTGGAGTAAGTCGTGAGCCGAATCGAAAAGCGACTTACCCGATCATGCATGGTCGGACATGTGAAATTAGGTGGCGATGCGCCTATCGTTGTTCAGTCAATGACCAACACGGATACGGCTGACTATCTCGCAACAGCATTGCAAACAGCCGAACTTGCTCGGGCGGGATCAGAATTGGTTCGAATCACGGTTAATTCCCCTGAGGCGGCTGCAGCCGTACCGAGAATCCGCGAGCACCTCGACAGGATGAATTGCAAGGTTCCGCTGATTGGCGATTTTCACTACAACGGCCATCGTCTGCTGACTGAACATCCCGCCTGTGCGGAAGCGCTTGCCAAGTACCGGATCAACCCAGGCAATGTGGGCTTTGGGAAAAAGAAGGACGAACAGTTTGCCCAGATGGTTGAACTGGCCTGCAAATATGACAAACCGGTCCGTATTGGTGTCAATTGGGGGAGCCTAGATCAGGAGTTGCTGGCTCGAATAATGGACGAAAATTCCGGACGACAGCATCCATTGGATGCGACCGAGATCATGCGCCACGCGATGGTGACTTCGGCTCTCGAGTCGGCTGCCAAAGCAGAGGACGTTGGGTTGGCCGGGGAGAAGATCATTCTGTCCTGCAAGGTTTCCAGTGTGCAGGATTTGATTGCCATTTATCGCGAGCTTTCAAAACGTGCCAACTATGCATTGCACCTTGGGTTGACCGAGGCAGGCATGGGGTCGAAAGGAATTGTTGCTTCAACGGCGGCATTGGCGGTTTTATTGCAGGAAGGCATTGGCGATACGATCCGTGTTTCATTGACACCAGAGCCAGGCGGCTCTCGATCACAAGAAGTCATTGTTGCTCAGGAAATCTTGCAAACCATGGGGTTGCGCGCATTCACACCAATGGTTGCGGCTTGCCCGGGTTGTGGTCGTACGACCAGCACGTTTTTCCAGGAGTTGGCTGGAGAGGTACAGGAGTTTGTTCGAGCCCGAATGCCAGAATGGAAACTTCGCTACGATGGTGCGGAGAACATGACACTGGCCGTGATGGGCTGCATCGTGAACGGGCCCGGTGAGTCAAAGCATGCAAATATCGGCATTTCGCTCCCTGGGACGGGGGAGGCGCCATCTGCACCTGTGTACGAAGACGGTGAAAAAACGGTCACCCTCAAAGGTGACAACATTGCCACCGAGTTCAAAGAAATCATTGAGCGCTATGTCGAGCGCACCTATACCAAGAAATTGAAGTCATGAGTCAAACCTTGCAAGCCGTTCGCGGGATGAACGACATCCTGCCTGACGAAGCCGCATTCTGGGAAATATTTGAAGAGACCATTCGTTCGTGGCTCAAGAGTTACGGTTATCGCCCTATTCGTATGCCAATCGTTGAGCCGACACCGCTATTCAAGCGAGCAATTGGTGAAGTGACTGATATTGTTGAGAAGGAAATGTATTCCTTCATTGATGGCTTGAATGGCGAAGCGCTGACTCTGCGCCCGGAAGGGACTGCGGGGTGTGTGCGAGCAGTAATTGAGCATAGTCTGGCAGCTCGTCAGACGCAGCGCCTCTATTACATCGGGCAGATGTTCCGCCACGAGCGTCCGCAAAAGGGAAGATATCGCCAGTTTCATCAGGTGGGTGTCGAATCATTCGGTATGTCCGGTCCGGATATTGATGCTGAAATGATTTTGATGGGGGCCCGGTTATGGGCAGATCTCGGCCTAGACAATATTGAGCTGCAAATCAACAGCCTTGGTCAACCGGACGAACGTGCCAACCATCGGGCTGCGCTGATTGCCTATTTTGAGGAAAATGCCGAATTGCTCGATGAGGATGCCAAGCGTCGGTTGCACACGAATCCGCTGCGTATCCTGGATACCAAAAATCCTGCTATGCAGGATATTTGTTCGGCCGCCCCCAAACTGATTGATTACCTTGGAGCGGAATCGCTTGCTCACTTTGAAGGCGTGCAGAGAGTATTGCGTGATGCTGGCATCCCGTTCAAGATCAACCCGCGTTTGGTACGTGGCTTGGATTATTACAATTTGACAGTTTTCGAATGGGTTACTGACAAGCTCGGTGCCCAAGGAACAGTCTGCGCTGGCGGACGCTATGATGGACTTGTCGAGCAGCTTGGCGGAAAACCAACGCCTGCTTGCGGCTTTGCCATGGGCGTTGAGCGTCTGATTGCCTTGATCAAGGAATCGGGAGGCGAGCCTGAGCCCCAAGTGCCGGACGTTTATCTAGTCCATCAGGGAGACGAAGCTGCTCGTTTGGCATTCCGCGTCGCAGAAAATTTGCGTGACAATGGAATCGACGTACTGCTTCATTGCGGTGGTGGTAGTTTCAAATCGCAGATGAAGAAAGCCGATGGTTGTGGTGCCACATTTGCGGTAATTATTGGGGATGACGAAGCTTCGACCGGTGAGGCTCAATTGAAGTCTCTGCGGGAGGGGGGTATCGAACAGCGAAAGCTAAATGTTGATGACCTGGCGGATGCGATCATCGGCCAAATAATTGATTCGGACGAAGAGGAATAAGCAGGATGGCGCATTACGACCTCGAAGAGCAGGAACAGATAGATACTCTGAAAACCTGGTGGAAGATGTATGGCAACCTCGTGACAAGCGTCGTCGTTGCGGCTTCGCTTGGTGTTGTTGCGTGGCAGGGCTGGAATTGGTATCAGCGAGGGCAGTCGGCCCAGGCATCTGCCATCTATGGCGTGCTGGAACAGGCTGCTGGCGAAGGGGATACTCAGAAAGTGAAAGCGGCGGCAGGTGAATTGGCCGAGAAATTTGGCGGAACCAGCTACGCTTCATTGGGGGCGATGCTGGCGGGCAAACAGTCATTTGAAGCCGGCGATTTGAAGACAGCCAAGGCTCAGTTTGGTTGGGTGGCGGAAAACGGGAAAGACGAGATCAGGGATTTGGCGCGCTTACGTCTGGCATCCGTCCAAATGGACGAGCAGGCATATGATGAAGCAATTAAACAGCTGGATATGGCACATGCTCCAGCATTTGACGCCCGTTTCCAGGAGCTTAGGGGTGATGTTTATTCGGCACAAGGCAAAAAGCTTGAAGCTCGGACGGCTTACCGGGCTGCATTGGAAAAACTGACGAGCCAGCAGGGCGCCGGTCGTGAATTGTTACAGCAAAAGCTAGATAATTTAGGGGAGGCTGTCTGATGGTGCGTAACCTAGCTGCTACGGTTATCGCTGTTGGCATTTTGGCGGGCTGTGCAACGGTGTCGGATGCATTCGATTCGATAAATCCGTTTGCAAGTTCAGGTCCGAAAATGGGGCCTCTGTTACCATTTTCCGCTACAGCTGAGGTGCGGACTGCGTGGTCGACCAGTATCGGGAAAGCAGGGGACTACACGTTCACGCCCGCGGTTGTGGGGAGTTCTGTTTTCGTGGCAAATCGAAACGGAACGCTTTCAAAATTGGAAGACGGCAAAGCTGTCTGGAAGATTGATGTCGGGCAGCCTTTGTCAGCAGGCGTCGGCGCGAGCAGTCGTCTGCTGGTTGTGGCTACCTCCAAAGGCGATGTATTGGCTTTTTCGCCTGAAGATGGCAAAGCTCTCTGGCAGGCCAGGGTTTCCAGCGAAGTATTGGCGGCACCGGTCGTCGGCGATGATGGGGTTGCGATCAAAAGTGGTGACAATCGAATCCACCTTTTAGATTCCGGCGATGGTGGCCGGAAATGGGTGTATCAGCGCTCTACTCCAACATTGTCGGTGCGCAGTGCTGGTGTTCCCGTGTTTGCGGATCGCTATATCTTTATTGGGTATCCTGGCGGCAAGCTGGTGGCACTTGCAGTTCAGAATGGTGCCCCTGTTTGGGAAGGTGCCGTGGCTTTGCCAAAAGGTGCGACTGAACTTGATCGTGTGGCCGATATTGTCGCGCCACCAATCGTTGATGGCAGGCAAATATGCGCAGTTGCGTTTCAGGGGCGCGTCGCTTGCTTTGACATGGGGCAGGGCGGTGCCATGATGTGGTCGCGCGATCTGTCTTCTGTCGTTGGCATGGCCATGGATAGCCGATATTTGTTTGTCGCAGACGACAAGGGGGTTGTGTATGCCATGGACCGCCAATCCGGTAGCAGCCTCTGGAAGCAGGATAAACTGAAAAATCGTCGACTATCGCCCGTAGTGGTACACCGTGGCTTGGTTGCCGTGGCTGACGCAGAGGGTATTGTTCACTTCCTCTCTCGCGAAGATGGCAGTTTTGCCGCACGCCAAAAAACTGATGGAACGCCAATTCGAGCTGCGCTGCAAGGACTTGGCAACGGCGTTCTGGTTCAGACCGCTGGCGGCACTGTAAGTGCAATCGAGGCTCAATGAAACCTACCCTTGTTCTGGTCGGTCGGCCAAACGTTGGCAAATCCACACTGTTCAATCGCTTGACCAAGTCCCGCGACGCGATTGTTGCTGACTTGCCTGGCTTAACCCGTGACCGTCACTATGGTCACGGCAAATTGGGGAAAAAGCCTCATCTCGTGGTGGATACCGGTGGTTTTGAGCCCCTTATCAAGGAAGGTATCTTGCATGAAATGGCACGTCAGACTGAACAGGCGATTGCGGAAGCGGACTCGGTCATTTTCGTTGTCGATGGTCGAACTGGGCTGACTCCGCATGACAAAGAGATTGCGAACAAGCTTCGCAGGATAAGTTGCCCGGTCATTGTCGCGGTCAACAAGTCCGAAGGTATGAATGCGGGGATGGTTGAAGCCGAGTTTCATGAACTCGGACTCGGCGAACCCTATGCGATATCTGCTGCTCATGGCGAGGGAGTGCGTGGGATCGTCGAGTTGGCATTAGAGGGATTTCCTGAGCCGGACGATGATGAATGGCATTCGGACGCCATTCGGGTGGCCATTGTTGGTCGCCCCAATGTCGGCAAATCAACATTGATCAATACCTTGTTAGGTGAAGAGCGAGTGATCGCATTCGATGCGCCAGGAACGACGAGGGATTCGATTGAGATTGATTTCGAGCGGGGCGGCAGAAAATACGTGCTCGTGGACACCGCGGGAATGCGAAAGCGCGGCAAGGTTTTTGAGACAATTGAAAAATTCTCAGTAGTCAAGACGCTTCAAGCGATTGAAGACGCAAATGTTGTGATCCTGATGGTGGATGCGCAGGCGGATGTCTCCGATCAGGATGCACACATCGCCGACTTTATTGTTCAGTCTGGCCGTGCGCTGGTCGTGGCTGTCAATAAATGGGATGGCCTGGACGCCTATCAACGTGAGCAGACTCGCCTGATTCTTCAACGCAAATTGCAGTTCCTTAATTTCGCCAAGTTCCACTTCGTGTCTGCAAGGGAAAATGTCGGTCTGGAGGCCTTGTTCCGCTCCGTTGATACCGCATACGCTGCTGCCATGTCCAAAATGACCACGCCTCGACTTACGCGTGTTCTGATTGATGCCGTCGCCAAGCAGGCGCCGGCAAAACATGGACTTTTCAGGCCTAAGCCACGTTATGCTCATCAGGGCGGATCAAATCCGCCCATCATCGTTATTCATGGCAATGCCGTTGATAAAATGACGGATAGCTATCGGCGTTATCTTGAGCATACCTTTCGGGAGGCGTTCAAGTTGCAGGGAACGCCATTGCGTATCCAGTGTGTTACTGCAACAAATCCTTTTGCCGACAAAGACAAGAAATAAACTGCGAAATCTTTGGCGTCACCTTATAAATTTGGGTACATTAGGACCCTCATAACAACTACATGGAGTCCACACCATGAGCAACAAAGGGCAACTGTTACAAGACCCCTTCCTCAACGCTCTCCGTCGCGAGCATGTTCCTGTTTCAATTTACCTGGTGAACGGAATCAAATTGCAGGGCCAGGTTGAATCGTTCGATCAGTACGTCGTTCTGCTCAAGAACACTGTTACTCAGATGGTTTACAAGCATGCAATTTCCACGGTGGTGCCCGCTCGTCCGGTAAACCTCCAGCAGGAACAGGCTGCGGAATAATCCAACTATCCAGGTGCCCCACAGAGTCGGTGGGGCCTCTTGCCTCCTTTTCGAATTTCCCCATGACTGAACGACCAGCCGTTGGAGAGCGTGCGGTGATCGTTCAGCTAGATTTTGGCCAACCCGATCTTCAGGATCAGGTGGAAGAAGTGCGTTTGCTTGCCGAATCTGCTGGTGGGGCGGTTATTGGGGAGGTTTTTGGCAAGCGTCACAGTCCAGATCCCAAAACATATGTGGGCAAAGGAAAGGTCGACGAGATTGCTGCGGTGGTTTCGGCCGGAGAGGCAAATCTGGTTATTTTTAACCACGAATTGTCTCCTGCTCAGGAACGCAATTTAGAGCGCGCACTCAAATGCCGGGTGATCGATAGAACTAGCCTGATACTTGACATATTCGCCTTGCGGGCTTCAAGTGCCGAGGGTAAGTTGCAGGTGGAGCTTGCGCAACTTGAGCATCTGTCGACGCGGCTGGTGCGTGGCTGGACTCACCTTGAGCGGCAACGCGGTGGCATCGGGATGCGTGGCCCCGGTGAGAAACAATTGGAGACGGACCGGCGTCTTCTCGGCAACCGAGTCAAATTGCTAAAAGATCGACTTGGAAAACTTTCCAGGCAGCGTGGAGTCCAGCGCAAGGCAAGGATGCGTGGCGATGTCCTCAATGTGTCGCTGGTTGGCTATACCAATGCAGGAAAGTCAACATTGTTCAATGCCATGACTCATGCGGGGGTATTTGCCGCAGATCAGTTGTTTGCCACACTTGATACAACCTCCCGGAAGCTATGGATCGAAGGTGGGGGAAATATTGTTGTTTCTGATACCGTGGGGTTTATTCGTGACCTACCCCACTCCCTCGTCGACGCGTTTCATGCCACTCTCGAGGTGGCAATACATGCCGATCTATTGTTGCACGTTGTTGATAGTGCGAGCCATGCTCGGGATGAGCAGATCGACGAGGTTAACAAGGTGCTTCGCGAGATTGGTGCAGATCAAGTGACTCAGCTTGTGGCATGGAACAAGATTGACCTGACCGAAGCCATGCCAGGCGTCGAGCGGGACGAATATGGTAATATCGCGCGCGTTCGAGTCAGTGCGCGTACTGGAGAGGGCTTGAGCCTGCTACGTAGTGCCTTGGCTGAATTCGCACAAGCCAAGGCGGAATTGCGTAGCAGGGCGATGGCTGAAGCTGAAAACGATGCAAAACACGACTACATCAACTGAATCCCGACACTCATGATCCCGACCTTAGGTATTTTCATGTCGCTAAATGACCCGCAGTGGGGCAACCGTGGCAGCAATGACGGTGATAAACCCAGTGGCGGCCCGCGCCGTCCAAATGACGGCCCCCCTGACCTTGAAGAGCTCTGGCGGGATTTCAATCGCAAATTGTCAGGAATGTTTGGCAAAAAGGGCGGCGGTGGCGGCAACGGTGGCGGAGAAGGTCCTCGAATGCCGAACATTGACTTCAACCCAAAGTTTATCGGCGGTGGAGTTGGCCTCCTGATTGGATTGGTGGCTGTTGTATGGCTGGCATCCGGCTTCTACATTGTTGATGCTTCCCAGCGGGGTTTGGTGCTCCAGTTCGGTAGTTTCAAGGAGGCGACCGAACCTGGGTTGCGCTGGCGATTGCCTTATCCGATTCAGTCCCACGAACTTGTCAATCTGACCGGGGTTCGTACGATTGAAATTGGCTACCGGGGTAGTGAGCGAAACAAGGTGCTGAAGGAAGCATTGATGCTCACCGATGATGAAAACATCGTGAACATCCAGTTTGCAGTTCAGTACATCCTCAAGGACCCAGTTGAATATCTGTTCAATAATCGTTCCACCGATGAGGCTGTGATGGGGGCGGCAGAGACAGCCGTTCGCGAGATTGTTGGCAAGAGCAAGATGGACTTCGTGCTTTACGAGGGGCGTGAGCAGATTGCTACTCAGGCAGCCAAACTGATGCAGGATATCCTTGACCGCTACCAGAGTGGCATCATGATTTCCAAAGTGACCATGCAGAACGCACAGCCACCCGAGCAGGTTCAGGCTGCGTTTGATGATGCCGTAAAGGCGGGGCAGGACCGCGAGCGCCAGAAGAACGAAGGGCAGGCATATGCCAATGACGTCATTCCCAAAGCCAAGGGTACGGCCGCACGGCTTCTTGAAGAGGCTAACGGCTACAAGCAAAGGGTCATTTCGTCAGCGGAAGGGGATGCGTCGCGCTTCAAGCAGGTGCTGACCGAATATGCAAAGGCACCTGAAGTGACCCGCCAGCGTATGTATCTGGAAACGATGCAGCAAATCTATGCCAATACCACCAAGGTCATGGTTGATGCCAAGGGGCAGGGTAATTTGCTCTATCTTCCGCTTGATAAACTGATGCAGGCAGCCAGTGTAACGCCCGCTGCTCAGGCTGCTCCTGATGCATCAGTGGCACCGTCTACAGTAAAGCCGACTGCGCCGCTTTCAAACGAAGCACCTCCACAACTTGAAAGTGCGCCCAAGGTCGGTGGGGGTTCGTATTCTTCTAGTTCGCGCGAAGGTTCGCTGCGTTCGCGTGATCGGGAGGGACGTTGATGAGTCCGCGTATCAATTTGTTTGGGGCCGTTTTTGCAACCATATTGGTTGTTCTGGCCATGTCGATTTTTACGGTTGACCAGCGACAATATGCCGTGGTTTTTCAACTTGGTGAGGTAAAGCGCGCAATTAGCGAGCCTGGTCTCTATTTCAAGATACCGATGGTTCAGAACGTTCGCTATTTCGAAAAGCGCATCATCACGCTAGATAATGCGGAACCTGAGCGCTTCATTACCTCCGAAAAGAAGAACGTTCTGGTCGATTCCTATATCAAGTGGCGCATTGTCGATCCACAGCTTTACTACATTTCGGTTGGTGGAGATGAGTCGCGGGCAAAGACTCGCCTTAACCAGACGGTGAATGCCGGGTTGCGCGAGGAGTTCGGCAAGCGCACCGTACACGATGTGGTTTCCGGCGAACGTGACAAAATCATGAATCAAATGCGCGAGAAAGCTGACACCGATGCGCGCAAAATCGGAGTCCAGATTGTTGACGTCCGTTTGAAACGTGTCGAACTTCCAACGGAAGTTAGCGAGGCCGTTTACCGCCGAATGGAGGCTGAGCGGAAGCGCGTTGCCAACGAGTTACGCTCGGAAGGTTCGGCTGAGGCAGAGAAAATTCGAGCTGATGCAGATCGTCAGCGTGAAATCATTGTTGCTGAAGCTTATCGCGATGCCCAGAAAATCAAGGGTGAGGGGGATGCCAAGGCCACGAATACCTATGCCCAGGCTTTCAGTCAGAATCCCGAGTTTTATGCTTTCTATCGCAGCCTTGAGGCATATCGCGGCAGTTTCAGAAACAAGAGTGACCTTTTGGTTGTCGAGCCGAATTCCGATTTCTTCAAGTACATGAAGAGTGGTGGACGCGGGGCCGAAAAAGGCAAATGAATTCAACCCTGTTGCTGGCCTTCGCGCTGATGTTGGTGCTCGAAGGCCTGATGCCATTTATTGCTCCGGCGGCGTGGCGTGAAACCTTTCGTCGCCTAATTCAATTTTCGGATGGGCAAATTCGATTCGTCGGCCTGACGTCGATGCTGATAGGCCTGATCCTACTGATTATTTTTTCATGAACTGGCTGCTACCCGAATACCTTGCCGATGCGTTACCTGCTGAGGCTACTCGCATTGAGACCTTGCGCAGAACCGTTCTGGACCATTTTCGTGGTCGAGGTTACGAACTGGTTGTGCCGCCGACGCTCGAATATCTGGAGTCACTTCTGACTGGCGCCGGGCAGGATTTGAAACTTCGTACTTTCAAGCTCGTAGATCAGCTTTCTGGGCGGACTCTGGGCGTTCGCGCCGACATGACCACACAGGCAGCGCGTATTGATGCCCATCTACTCAATCATCAGGGCGTAACGAGGCTGTGTTATTGCGGAAGCGTGCTGCATACCCTGCCGGCGACGATTTCCGCCGGTCGAGAGCCAATTCAGATTGGTGCCGAGCTTTACGGCTATGGTGGAATTGAGGCGGATCTCGACATCATTCGGTTGATGGCCGGAGCGTTTGAGGGCATTAAGTTGCCAGTCAGCAGGATCGACCTTGGGCATGTCGGGATTTTCCAGGCGTTGGCTGAGGCGGCTGGTTTACCGCAAGAGGCGGAAGATTCCGTATTGAGCCTGCTGCAGTCCAAGGACGTCCCCGGGTTGGAGGAGGCATGCGCTGATGTTCCGTCGCCCTATCGCGAAGCACTGCTTCGCTTGCCGCTGCTCTACGGTGGCGTGGAGGTAATCGAGCGCGCTGCGGAAGCCTTGCCGGCATTGCCCAAGATTGTTGCGGCCCTGGAAGGTTTGCGCCACCTTTTGAATGGCGCGCCGGACCTGCCGTTTTCGATTGATCTCTCGGATCTGCGCGGCTATCACTATCATAATGGTGTTGTTTTTGCCGCCTATTGCACCGGGTATCCGGCGGCGATCGCCATGGGTGGGCGCTACGACGGCGCTGGCAAGGCCTTTGGTCGGGCGCGGCCGGCAACAGGTTTCTCGATGGACTTGCGGGAGGTTGCCCGTTTGGCGCCTGCGCCCAAGTCGATGGGGGCAATACTGGCTCCGCACGCCAGCCATGACAAGCGTCTGGCAGCTCATGTGGCAGCCTTGCGCGAACAGGGTGAAATTGTTGTTCAGTTGCTACCGGGCGAAACAGCCTGCGAAGGGCCGGTCTGTGACCGGAAACTGGCGCTGGTCGGCGAACACTGGATTATTGAAGCAATACAAGAGGACTAATAAATGGCCAAGAATGTCATCGTGGTGGGTACCCAGTGGGGCGACGAGGGAAAGGGCAAAATCGTCGACTGGCTAACCGACCATGCCAAGGGAGTGGTACGTTTTCAGGGCGGTCATAACGCGGGTCACACGCTGGTGGTGGGTGAGCAGGTATATAAGCTGAACCTGGTTCCTTCGGGCATTGTGCGTGACGGAGTCGAGTGCTACATCGGCAACGGTGTTGTCTTGGATATTCACCACCTCCTGTCAGAAATTGCCGAGTTGGAAAAGGGTGGGATCGACGTTCGTTCCCGGCTGAAAATCAGCCCGGGATGCCCGCTGATTCTTCCTTACCATTCGGCCATTGATCGGGCGCGTGAAGGTGCCAAGTCCGAAGACAAGAAGATTGGTACGACCGGCAAGGGAATCGGTCCGACCTACGAGGACAAGGTCTCTCGCCGCGGCCTGCGGGTTTATGACCTCTTCCATCCGGAACGATTTGCGGAAAAATTGAAAGAGGTTCTTGAGTATCACAATTTCGTGCTGACTCAGTACTTCAAGGCGCCTGCTGTTGATTTCCAGTCCGTCTATGATCAGGCGATGGCCGACGCGGAGCAGATTCGACCCATGGTGGCTGACGTTTCAGCAGCCTTGTATGCTGCCAACAAGGCGGGTGCCAATCTGCTGTTTGAAGGCGCACAGGGCACCCTGCTCGATATCGACCATGGTACCTATCCCTTCGTTACGTCCTCGAATTGTGTCGCCGGCCAGGCGGCAGCGGGTTCGGGAATTGGTCCCGGCATGCTGCATTACGTCCTAGGGATCACCAAGGCTTACTGCACGCGCGTTGGCGGTGGGCCGTTCCCCAGTGAGCTGGATATAGAGACCGAAGGTGCGCCGGGTTACCAGATGTCGCAGGTCGGCCGCGAGTTTGGCACCGTTACCGGTCGCAAGCGCCGTTGTGGTTGGTTCGACGCTGCTGCGCTGCGTCGTTCCGGTCGGATCAACGGATTGACCGGGCTGTGCATTACCAAGCTGGATGTGCTGGACGGACTCAAGGAGCTGAACATCTGTACCGGCTACAAGCTGGACGGCAAGGTGATCGATCTGTTGCCGATCGGGGCTGACGAAGTTGCTCGTTGCGAGCCGATCTATGAAACGATGCCGGGCTGGAGTGCGACCACCTTTGGTGTGAAGCGCTGGGAAGATCTGCCGGCCGAGGCGCGCGCTTATCTGGATCGTCTGGAAACCCTGTGCGAAGTGCCGATCGCCATCGTTTCGACCGGTCCGGAGCGTGACGAGACCATTCTCAAGCAGCATCCGTTCAACAACTAGTTGAGAACCAGTTGTTCCAGTTCAACGGGCCCTTGGGCCCGTTTTGTTTTTAGCGTGCCGGAACTGCCTGCCAGCCTTCAGGGCAGGCGTTGGTGTAGGGATAGTACTGCCCGGAGGATCCGCAGTAATACCACGTACCATAGTCGGCGCTGGGCATCGGGCGGGGAGGCGCACTATAGACCGGGGCGGGAGCGTAGCTGTGCTGCGAGGCGACAGCAGCGCCGATGGCCAGACCGGTGATGGCGAGAACTGCAGCCGGTCCAACCCAACCGTGGCCGCCACGATGTCCGTGGTGGCCGTGATGACCGTATCCATGGCCGCCATGGCGGTGACCCCATTCGGCCTGGGCTGATGTGGCGCCGGTCAGGGCCAGCGTTGCAGCGACTAAAAGGGCAGCGATCTTTTTCATGGTTCGACTCGTTATTGTCGTTGGGACAAGTCGAATAACGTGGCAGTGGCGCCGGGGATTACCGCTGCTCTGTACCGGTGTGTGATCGATTGTTACTGCCATACGCTCAGGCGGTGGCTGTGAGACAATGCGAAAGCAATGGAGCGTTGGCCAGGTTGGCCGGTTGCCAAAGCAGCGCGGCAGAAATGAAAAAAGGCCTTGTTTTAACAAGGCCTTCTATCAAAATCGCTGGTGCCCAGGAAGGGACTCGAACCCCCACGGAGTTACCCGCTAGTACCTGAAACTAGTGCGTCTACCAATTCCGCCACCTGGGCACAGGTGCGAAGAGCCG